>JGI26082J51739_10000534_pt1 | contig 23927 bp, 16 predicted proteins | sample SaaInl5LU_22_DNA_FD_51739 | JGI IMG/M metagenome (IMG submission 51739)
CATTTGATTGACGAGAATCATCTGGACCGATATATACAGTTGCACCACTACCAGAACGAATTTGCGCTTCAGCAAAACCAGACGCAGCATCTAAAGATAGTTGACGATTATCTAGTTTTGTTTGGCCCAAACGTACTTCAGTCGATAATTTATCAGACCAATCAGAATAAACTGATGCGACTAAGGAATCTAACTCTGCGCCACGCTCATAGAAGTGGTTAGAGAAAGATAAACTACTAGAACCACTATCAGACTGGCTAACAGAGAAACCGTCATTGTAGTTATACACTAATGATGCACGGTGTTGATCAGAAATGTTCCAATCTAATTTAACTAATAGTTTTTCATCTTCAACCGGAGCACTTGATGGGAAGCCACCGACATCATAGTTATAAACGTCCGCTGCAATTTGCGTGATTTCAGCAATCTCATCAGCAGTCACACGACCGTTATCACGAGCCGCGTAGCCAAATAATTGTACACCTTCGACTTTTTCATAAGCAGCGAAAGCAAATAATGTGTCTTTTAAAATTGGGAAACCCACATTAAAGCCATAGCGCTCTTCGGTGTAATCACCATTATCTTGTTTGTTACCAAGAATCTCATCACCACGTAATGAATCGCTGGTGTAATCGAAGAACACACCGCCGGTCACTTTATTGGTACCAGATTTAGTCACGGCGTTGATATTACACGCAGTAAAACCACCGTACTGAACGTCAAATGGAGCTAATTCAACAGCAACTTGCTCAATTGCGTCAAAAGAAAAAGGCATTCTTTCAGTTGGGTAACCATTTGAATTCAAACCGAAGTTATCGTTTAAGCGAACACCATCAAGCGTTAAACTATTAAAACGAGGGCTGGCGCCGGCACACTGAACTGAATCAGAACGACTCTCATCGATATAAATACGTGGGTCTGTGCGGATAACATCTTTGATGTCTCGGTTAATCGCAGGGGCATTTTCTAAATCAGATAAATTAAACACACTACCTGGAGAGTTGCTACCAAACACCGAAGTGCTGACTTGTGATGCAGTTACATTGATAACTTCGATGTCTTGATTAGCTTCTAACGCCACATTCACATCGAATGTTTCACCTAGTTCTAAAAATACACCGTCAACCGTAGTATCTTGGAACGTATCAGAATCCACAATGATTTGGTAAGGACCACCAACTCGTAGACCTTTTAAGTTAAAAGAACCAGAAGCATTTACAACTGTATTACGAACAGTACCAGATGGTACGTGAATATTTTAACCGCAGTACCTGCAGCTGGCGCGCCAGCCGGAGTCACGACTTTACCAGACAATCCTGAAGATGTTTCTTGAGCAAATACTGGAGTAGCGAAGCCAATAGAAACGGCAACAGCTAATGCAATACGATTTAGCTTTGAAGGTGTAAACATGGTATGTGTTTCCTATTCAAGTTTAAAAATTTTGTAGTATGTAAATTCTTGACTTAACGAAAACCCGATTTGGCTTTAATATCATTCCATGAATACCATTATTATCTATTAATCGTTTTCTAGTTAAATTGTATCTTAAATGCGTTAAATGACAAAAAGATGACATAAAAAAAGTGTAAATAATTATAACTTGATATTTTTAACTGCCTTTTGAGTATAATTATCTCAAAATTCCATAATTATCATATTTCTAATCTACACCATACAATGGCAAATACTTATGACTAAGCAAGATACACAGACTTTAACGCAACATTCACCCACTTCGATCACAACACGACCTTATGTGATTGCGATATGCGGTGCTTCCGGTTCTGGTAAATCTTTGTTTACACATAATTTAGTTCAACGCTTTCAAACACATGCCACTGATTTATTAGTCTTACAAGAAGACCGCTACTACCACGCCCAAGATGGTAAACCGATGGCGCAACGCATTGTCACTAATTACGACCATCCCAATGCCTTTGAACATGATTTACTCAAAACCCATCTAGAGAAATTACTGGCCGGAGAGAGTATTGAGTATCCAGAATACTGTTATGCTACTCATACACGTAAACCTAATACTCAAACTATATCTCCTGCGCCAATCATTGTGATTGAAGGCATCATGTTACTTGCCGCACCTGAACTTCAAGATATCTATGACCTCACCTTATTTGTCGATACACCACTAGATGTATGTTTACTACGCAGAATGCTACGTGATACGCAGGAGCGTGAACGTACCGTAGAATCTGTCGCTACTCAATATCTGGCCACAGTGAAACCAATGTATCATGAGTTTATCGAACCTAATCGCACCCGTGCAGATATGATCATTACTCAAGGTGGAGAGAATCAAGCCGCTTTGAATGTGGTCTCTCATCACGTACAATCACAACTTAATTTAGCCAACCAACAATAATTAAAGGCTGTTAATATGACTGGAATCTTCGGTGTCATTGCTCTTCTAGCAATTGCATTTGCGCTTAGCAATAACAAACAAGCCATCAATTGGCGTACCGTTGGAGGCGCATTCGTAATCCAAGTGCTGATCGCATTATTTGTTCTTTATTTTGAACCAGGTATCGCAGCGTTGTTAGCAATAACTGACTTTGTAGCTGGCGTTATTGCTTATGCTGATGAAGGTATCAATTTTGTATTTGGGTCTGTTGGTAATAAGTCCTTGGGATTTATCTTTGCCTTTAACGTCCTGCCCGTCATTATCTTTTTCTCAGCGTTGATTACCGTGCTATACCATTTAGGCATCATGAAGTTCATCATCAACATCATTGGTGGCGGATTACAAAAAGTCTTGGGTACCAGTCGCCCTGAATCCATGTCAGCGGCAGCAAATATATTTGTAGGCCAAACTGAAGCACCACTCATCGTGCGACCCTTTATTCCCAAAATGACTCAATCTGAGCTATTTGCTGTCATGGTCGGTGGATTAGCATCAATTGCGGGTTCTATTATGGCCGGTTATGCGGGTATTGGAGTCGAGCTTAAATATCTACTCGCCGCGAGTTTTATGGCAGCGCCTGCCGGCTTATTGATGGCCAAAATCATGGTACCTGAAGTGGACACGCCGAATAACGATTTAACACAAGTTGATGGCGAAGATACTTCTTATGCCAATATCTTTGACGCCGCGGCTTCAGGTGCTTCATCCGGTTTACAACTGGCACTCAATGTCGGCGCGATGCTCTTAGCATTTGTGGCTTTAATCGCACTCATTAATGGGATTATTGGTTGGACTGGCAATTTATTTGGCCTTGAAAACCTCACGTTTGAACAAATTCTTGGTTATCTTATGGCACCTATTGCATGGGCTATTGGCGTAGACTGGTCAGAGGCACAAATTGCCGGAAGTTTTATTGGACAAAANATAGTGGTCAATGAATTCGTCGCGTATTTAAACTTTGTGGAAATGTCTGATCAGCTTTCAGTAAAGTCTCAAGCAATCATTACATTTGCACTGTGCGGATTTGCTAACTTCTCCTCCATCGCGATTTTGATGGGAGGATTAGGAGCAATGGCACCAAGTCGCCGCAAAGATATCGCGCGTTTAGGACTCAAAGCGGTATGTGCTGCCACTTTAGCAAACTTAATGTCTGCCGCCCTAGCCGGTTTATTTTTGTCATTTTAATGAAGGACTATGTTGATGAGTCAAGTCACCTTAGAAGCTGTTGATTATCAAGCAGATGATGCAAAAGAAAAATTTGTACAATCACTTCGTGAGACGGGGTTTGGTGTATTAAAAAATCACCCCATTGATCAAGCATCAGTGCAAGCTATTTATGACACATGGCAAGGGTGGTTTAACCAAGACTCGGCCACTAAAGAGCATCACTTATACAATAAAGGCACTCAAGATGGTTTTTTCCCTGCGCGCATCTCTGAAACTGCCAAAGGCTTTACTCAAAAAGACATCAAAGAGTATTTTCACTATTATCCATGGGGACAGTGCCCTGCAACACATCAGCCACAATTAGATAATTATTATCAACAAACCACAGCCTTTGCTTCAGAATTATTGGGATGGATAGAAGCCTTATCACCGCCAGATGTCGCAGCGAGATATCAAGAGCCTTTATCCAATATGATCAACGGCTCAGATCAAACATTATTACGTGTGTTGCATTACCCGCCACTAGCAGGTGATGAAGAGGCTGGTGCCATTCGCGCCGCGGCTCATGAAGATATTAACCTGATTACTATCTTACCAGCGGCAAATGAACCGGGTCTGCAAGTCCAGCTAAAAGATGGACAATGGGCCGATGTTCCGAGTGATTTTGGCTATTTAATCATAAATATTGGGGATATGTTACAAGAAGCATCCGGCGGCTATTTTCCGTCGACGTCTCATCGAGTCATTAACCCTAAGGGAGCTGATATGAGTAAATCTCGGATTTCCTTACCTTTATTNTTACATCCTCGCCCTGACGTCGTNTTATCTGGACGCCATACGGCAAAAAGTTACCTGCATGAACGCTTAACTGAATTAGGTGTTATCTAAATTAAGATTGCGTCAATTAACTAGCAGAGCATTAGTGCTCTGCTGTACTACTGACTAAACTTCCTACTTCTAATACAGGTGCAGCATCTAATTTTTGCGCATCCATCATCGTCGCAATACGTTGCATGGTAGCCACCATTTGCGATTGCTCCCATTCTTCTANACTGTTGAAGCGATTTAAAAAATGTTCTTGTAAAGGTAAAGGCGCCTTATCTAATAATAATTGTCCTGCATCCGTCAAAAATACACCCACCTTGCGCTTATCTTTCGTGCTGCGCACACGATTCACATGACCGCGTGATTCCATTCGGTCCAAAATACTCGTCACNGTCGCTGGAGANAACGTAATACTTTCCGCAATNTGTTTCACCATAATACCAGGGTGCTTACCAACTTGTTGCAATACAATTAACTGGGGCCCNGTTAATCCAACATCTCGACTCAACTCTTTAGAGCGCATATCGATCGCNCGNATCACTTTGCGCAAGGCAACTAATAATTCTTCATCTTTTTGCATGTCAGGNAATACTCTTATTTTAATAAGTGAAGGAAATGGACGTGCTTTTGATACTGCTCAACAACATCATTAATAATACAATCTTCGGACCAGCTCATAATATCATAGCCNTGCCCGCCTTCGGCTAAATGCACCTCGGCGCGGTAATAACTCTGCTCTTCATCCTGTTGCTCGCCGTTTTCTTCTAACAAATCAGGTTGCAAATGAGTTCGAGCACGCACAGCATAAATAAAATCAGGCTGTTCCACATGACTGACTGTCAATATAACACGATCTGTCTCTGTGGTAATAGCCGTCGCAATGTGGTTATTATTGAGTTCACTCGAGACCTGTTGCAATGCAGGCTCTACTTTCTTATTTAAAAATAATAACACTTTACTTTTAGATGGGAAATTCACAATCGTTGCTAAACGTTGACGCCAATCGCCGGAACTCGTAGTGGGAGACTGCATAGCGACATTCATCGATTGTTGTTTGGTTGATTCAATACGCAATGCTGTAAACATCCCATAAATAGCAACAATTAGTACCACCGTAAACGGTAACGCGCTGACAATCGACATCGTTTGTAACGCAGATAATCCACCATTTAATAATAATATAGTCGCCACCACACCTATGCCTAAGGTCCAGTAAAAGCGCTGCCATAGTGGTGTATTGTTCTCGCCATAACTCGATAGCATATCAACAACCATTGCCCCAGAATCACATGATGTCACAAAAAATATGATGACCATGATTAATCCAATGAAGGAGACAATTTGAGAAAAAGGTAAACTTTCTAAAAAGGCAAATAATGCCAATGATGAATCTGCCGCAACCGTATCGGCTAATTGAGTCACCCCTTGAACATGAATTAAATCAATCGCACTATTGCCAAAAAAGGTCATCCAAGCAAATGTGAAGCCTGATGGTATAAATAACACACCAATCAAAAACTCACGTATCGTTCGACCTCGTGAAATTCGCGCAATAAACATTCCTACAAATGGTGACCAGGCTAGCCACCAAGCCCAATAGAAAATAGTCCAACCACCTAGCCAATCCGTTTTTTGATAAGCAAATAAGTTAAACGTATTATGCACAATATCGGATAAATAAGCGCCGGTATTCTGGACTAATGCTTGAAGTAAAAAGATACTCGGTCCGGCNATTAACACAAACAGTAATAACCCTACTGCCATTAACATATTTAANTGTGATAAACGTTTAATGCCTTTATCCAGCCCACTACAAACAGAAATAAGTGCCAACGCTATGATGAAAACAATAATCATTAACTGAACACTTTGAGCCACCTCAATGTCAAACAAATAATTAAGACCTGAATTGATTTGCATGACACCAAAACCCAGNCTCGTTGTGACCCCAAATATGGTACTTATTACAGCAAATGTATCGATAATATCACCACGCCATGTGTGAATTTTATCACCAATTAAAGGATGGAATGCAGAGCGCAATGTTAATGGTAAATTATGACGAAACGAAAAATAAGCAAGGATCAGCGCAACAACAGCATAAATNGCCCAACCATGTAAGCCCCAATGGAAAAATGTCATTTTCAAAGCTTCACGTGTTGCTTCTACGGAATAAGGATCCGCTGTTGGCGGAGCNACATAATGCATGACCGGCTCTGCTACACCAAAGAACATAAGTCCGATCCCCATTCCAGCTGAAAATAACATCGCCAGCCAGCTTAATTGACTGTAGTCAGCTTCAGCATGATCGGGACCTAACTTAATATGTCCATGTCGTGACACGCATAAATACACAACAGCAACCAGAATTCCTGCTACAGATAGCACATAAAACCATCCTGCAGTATTAATCAACGTTTGCTGCAGCTCACTAAATAACGCTTCCATGTATTCTGGAAATAGTACCGTGATCCCGACTAGTAAAAATATCACTAAACTAGCACTAGCAAATACGCCTCTATTCAGTTTATTAGCATTAAAACTAATTNTTGGAATTTTTATCATTAACTACTTTCTATACATTATATTAATAAACAATCTCTATTTTGACGCTATGACGTTTTTTTAGCAACTAATACTCGTATNATCCTTGAAAACATCTTTTAATGTTTAAAAAACAAACTATTAATTATATAAGACTAATCGCTACTACAAGACAAACTCACCCGTATAATTACAATACAGATAATTCGTACACTATCTAAATTTGCATTTTCTAAACAAATCCGTATCCTAGATATCGAAAATATAACTTCAACTCAAACTATTTGGTACTTAAATGAAACAGAATATAGGCAATCACAGCCTACCAAACCCTTCAAAATTAGCCTTTGCAGTATGTTCGGCATTAGCTTTAACACAACCTATCATTACTTCAACTGCGTTTGCCAATGCAGCCGAACAACAAAAAATAGAAACGATTGAAGTCACCGCAACTAAACGTTCGCAAAATATTCAAAGCACTCCTGTCGCTGTTCAAGCGTTAAACGGTGAAGCTTTAAAAGAACAAAACATCAGTAATTTTGACGATTTCGCTCGTTATGTGCCAAATATCACTTTAGGTGGTCGTGGGCCGGGTCAATCTGATATTTTTATCCGTGGTATGGCGATCCAACCTATCACTGTCATGTTATCTGGTGCTCAAGGTACTATGCCCAACGTTGCTTTATATGTTGATGAGCAACCCGTTACCGCTCCAGGTCGTAACTTAGACTTATACGCAACTGATTTAGAGCGTATTGAAGTATTACCAGGGCCACAAGGCACATTATTTGGTGCCAGTTCACAAGCCGGTACGATCCGTTATATTACAAATAAACCAACTAGTGATTTTGAAGCTGGCTTTAGTAGCCGTTTAGAGTCAACTAAACACGGAGAAATGAGTACTTCTGCAGAAGGTTTCATCAATATTCCATTNTCAGATGATTTGGCTTTCCGTGCAGCGATGTACAGTGTAAACCGTGGTGGTTATATTGATAATGTCGCCGGTTCATTTACCACTGACCCAGCAATTAACGCAGCTTCAGCGATTGATTTGGGTCCAGATGCCACTTATGAAAGTGTGTCTAACCAAGCCTTAGTAGAAGACGATTTTAACGATAGCTTTTACCAAGGTGGTCGTTTTGGTCTGAAATATTTTATCAATGATTCATGGTCATTATTATTNCAGCACACCACACAGTCATTAGGCGCAGACGGTGTATTCGATTATGATCCTGAAGTGGGTGATTTACAGGTTGAGCGTTANTTCCCAGACTCATTAGAAGATGATGTTGATTTAACCTCATTAGTTTTAGAAGGTAAAATTGGCGACCTAGATATNGTNTATGCCGGNGCCTTCCTAGATCGTGAAGTAGAACAGTCAATTGACTATACTGGTTATAATAACTCTGGTGGTTATATAGCTTATTATACGTGTACCTACACGAACCCTAACTATGTCGTGAACTACAACATTTCTCCTGAATTCATCACAGAAAATCGTGAATGTAAAGACCCGACCAAAGGTTTCCAGGGCAAACAAGATCATACACGTTTAACGCAAGAACTCCGTTTCTCAACCGATTTATCTGACCGTTTAAGTGTGACAGCGGGTATTTATTATGATGACGTAGAAATTAAAACGTTAGATGACTATATTTACCCTGCGGTAGTTNAATTAGGTTTTGCACAAAATGCACCTATCAGCACAGCGAATAGCATCAATCCAAATACACGTAATCCTGGTGTTGCGTTCTTTAACGACATCACTCGCAGTGAAGAGCAAATCGCAGTATTTGGTGAAGCAACCTATGCGNTAACCGATAAACTATCNGCGACATTAGGTCTNCGCTGGTATGATTTAGAAACAGATTATACGGGTTCTTCTAATTTTGCAGCTGGTATNTTCCAAGGTTCNTTAGATACCGATGGCGGNCGTGATTATGACCTTTCGGGTGGTCACTCTACTGAGCCATTAAGCGAAAGTGATGTGATCCCTAAGTTCAGTCTTGCTTACCAAGCAACACGTGAAATTTTATATTACGCCACATATTCAGAAGGTTTCCGTCCAGGTGGTTTTAACCGTGGTGGTGGTGTTGCATCTACCAACCCTGATTTCCCAACCGTAAGTGTTACCTACCAAACTGATGAAGTGACAAACTATGAGTTTGGTTGGAAATCATTGCTACTTGACCAAAGCTTACGTTTCAACGGTAATATGTACTATATCGATTGGACGAATATGCAGACGTCTCGTTTTGATCCTGAAAACGTTTCTATCTTAACCTTTATCGAAAATGCAGCTGATTCTAAAATCATGGGCTTAGAAACTGATTTTGAATATATTGCGACGGATAATTTAACCATTTACGGTGCTTTCTCATTTAATGATACTGAGTTAACGGCAACGAAAGCGCAAGTTATCGAACTTGCCCCAATTGGTTCTACGTTACCAGTGACGCCAAAAGTTCAAGGTAATGTCCGTGTGCGTTATGATTGGGAATACAATGATATGGACATGGATTGGCAGCTTGCCCTTCAACATGCTGCAAAGAGCTACAGCTCAATCGTTGCTGCAGAGCGTGAAGANCAAGACAGCTATCAGATCCTTAACGCTAACATTGGTGTGACTAAAGATGCGTGGCGTGTGAAGTTTTATATCGACAACATCACTGATGAGCGTGCCACATTGTTCATTAATGACCAAGATGATATTAAACGTATTAGTACTAACCGTCCGCGTACGATTGGTATGAGTGTTAATTACACGTATTACTAAGCACACTCTGTGTAGACATGTTTTGCATGTCAATGAACAATATCCCTGCATTTAACGTGCAGGGATTTTTTTTTCCGGTCAATATTTTGTATAATCATATTTTGCATCGCATTGCGGCATTTAGGAACAACGGCCCCCCCCATGACAAATAACACCGTTAACACTCAGTTCAACGATGCTGAGGCACTTGTTAAGGCACAGCAATTTCCTGCCGCTTTACAGATCTTAAATAAGCTTGTTAAAGCAATTCCTGATCATCAAGGCGCATTATACTTAAAGGCAGTCTGTCATCGTTATTTACAAGATCTCTCGCAGGGGATAGATACCTTAAATACACTACAAGCTTATTACCCAGATTATGGCCGTACCTACCAAGAATTAGGGCATTGTTATCGTGCGCAAGCTAAGTTTGCAGAAGCTATCAGTGCCTATCAGCAGGCGGTTCAACTGCATCCTGGTTTGCTCGCCAGTTGGCAACAACTTGCGTTATTGTTTGGTCAAATCAATGAACCTAAATTAGTCCAAGAAGCACAAGATAAGATCCAAGAAATCCAATCACTACCCAAATACCTATTAGCAGCGCAAAGTGCATTTTATGAAGGTCGGTTAGCTAAAGCAGAGACGCTTACTCGTGAGTTTTTACAAAAAAATCCGAGTCACGTACCTGGTATGCGATTATTAGCGAAAATTGCAGTCAAGCTCAACATACTTGATGATGCTCAGATTCTTTTAGAAAATGCTACGGTCATCGCTCCCCACAGTACTGATTTGAAACTTGAGTTGATTCAGGTATTACAACAAAGACAGTTATTTTCTAAGGCTCATGAACTCGCCTTGCACACTTATCTAGAAAATCCTAAGCATGCATTAAGTGAACTTGCATACGCTAATCAATGTGTCGCAATTGGTAATACTGCTATCGCTATTAACCACTTCACGAATGTACTTTCAGAATTAACCAGCCATGCGGCAGTTTATGTGCAGCGAGGACATGCTTATAAAACTATTGGCGAACCGGACAAAGCTATTGCTGATTATGTGCAAGCGAGTGAACTCAAACCTGATTTTGGGGATGCATATTGGTCACTTGCGAATCTCAAAACATTTGTGTTTAGTGATGCACAAATCAATACTATGAAAACGATGTTAGCTCGCCCAGGTATCCAACCTGCTGATAAATATCATATTTGCTTTGCATTGGGTAAGGCATTTGAAGATCATCAAGATTATGCTCAAGCGTTTAGCTATTATGAACAAGGTAACACGCTTAAACATCAGCAATTACGTTATAACCCTGATGAAACCACACAACAACTGCAAGCACAAATTCAATATTGTCCACCTCAATTGTTTGCTGATCCCCCTACAGGTTGTGACTCAACTGCGCCTATCTTTATTGTGGGTTTACCGCGAGCAGGGTCCACCTTAATTGAACAAATTCTGGCATCTCATTCGATGATTGAAGGTACAAGCGAGTTACCCAATATTCTCTCTCTCGCTCGTCAGCTAGGAGGACGTTATAAAACCGATAATCTGTACCCAGAGAATTTAGCTAGTATCAAAACTGAACAATTCACCCAGTGGGGTGAAGCTTTTATCAAGGATACGCAAATTCATCGTAGCGAAAACACCCCTATGTTCATTGATAAGATGCCGAATAATTTCCGCCATCTAGGACTTATCAAAAAAATTCTTCCTAATGCAAAAATTATTGATGCACGACGGGAACCTGTAGCTTGCTGTTTTAGTGGGTTTAAACAACTCTTTGCCGAAGGTCAGGAGTTTAGCTATCGTCTTACCGATATACGTCAATACTATGATGACTATGTTGCACTGATGGCGCATTGGGAAAGTTGTTTCGGGGAGAACATTCTCCGGGTACAACATGAAGAACTTGTGGATGATTTGGAAGGCCAAGTACGACGAATCTTAGCATTTTTGAATGTGCCTTTTGAAAATGCTTGCTTGGATTTTCANAAAACAAAACGCAACGTTAAGACNCCAAGTGCAGAACAAGTACGCCAACCCATTAATCCAAATGCTCAGCATCAATGGCAACATTTTGCGCCTTATTTAACTTCATTAACTGAGCATTTCCAGTCAGACTAACTCATGTTCTGATTCATTGTGGCGAGCGAATACTTTTATCGCCCCTGTATTTTTTAATTCATTTAACGTCATGCATCCACTTGGGTCGAGTGAGTGCATTTGGGCCATCCATAACTCCAAGGTGGCCATCGCATCAGATAAAGCATTGTGTGCTGGNGCATTAGCTAATTCGTAACGCTCTCGACACTTACTTAATATGACTCCTCCCTTAGGGATGACGTCCACTTTCTTATATAATTGATAGAGTGCCAGTTGCATCGTATCAATACACACTATTGCTGGTAAGGGCTGTTGAAGTCGCTTACTCAACTCTTTGAGCATCCCCATATCTAATTGGGCATTATGTAACACCCATATATGCGAGGTTGCAAACTGACATATATGCTCATACATATCTCGCACATGTACACCCCGAGCGATATCACTCGGTGTTAGACCATGAATAATAGGTGTTTGGGCTAAATCTCCTTGTGCTCTAATCAACCGATAATAACTACTTTGTATATCAATCCCGGTATGATTGCCTTCTATCCAACCTGCTGACATAAANTTCGCTGTCGATACATCTAAACTGCTGTACTCAAAATCGACAGCAAGCCAATTACAAGCACTTAAAGNGGTATGTTTAAACGTATCGGGTAACCCCTTATGTTCAGTCATTAAGGATGTAATCTTATCTCGTAGATGAGACCAAAACGCCATTATGCAATACCACCGGATAACTTCATTACCACAGCCTGTTGAGCCCGATGGATAGCTTTAAACGAGGCTTTGAGTTGGTGCTGTTCTAACGACGATAGCTCTGACACACTAATAATATTATCAGTGACGTTATTGCGTAACTGATGACGCCAGCGCAAGCGATTTAAGAATAGCCAAATATCTCGTAAATTTGTTGCATCTTCTGTCGAAATAATCCCAATTTGTCCCAAAATATTTAAACGTTCAACAGTATTTGGTACAGTGATACCTGCNGATAACGAATACAAACGTGCTAAGTTATTAATTAATGCTATCGCATTCACTTTAAGGTTAATGCCGTCTTTTTTGCCATTATGTTTGCTACACACAAATTTATTAAACACCGATAATGGCACAGCATCACTATTGGCCGCACGCGCCAGTGCAGCTAAGAAAAAATCATTTTTGAACAAGGGCTTACGGCGTTGTTGTAAATTTTTAAATAACGCTCTGTCCCCTTCGACCGCACGTGCATCCAAAAAGATATTAAACTCTAAAATTGCTTCTGGTGTGGGTTGTGTAATCCACTTTTTAGCTTGTAGGACTGCGGCATCGACACTTAAACGCAGTGCAGGGTTAGATGCCATAATATTACCCTCACATAATTTTATCCCACATTTACCGAGTCCCTTACACACATATTCAGCCATTGATTCAAAATATTGAGCCTGTGATGCATCAGGGGTCGCCGCTAATAACAGAGCGTTATCTTGGTCGGAGCCCATGGTTTGATCTTCTCGTGCTTGGGAGCCATATACTACCCAGCAATACCCTAGTGGCGGCTGTCCATGTTGTTCAATATAAAAGGCGATCAGTTGGCGAGTCATAATATCAGTGGCTTGAGAGAGTACCTTACCGGCAATATCAAAATCTCCAGCACGTTTAGCATTCGCAGCAAAGTATTGCGGCATCTGCCATGCCGTGCGTGTTAATTCGTATAGATTTGTCGCTTTAGACAGCTCTCCAATCATAAATAACACATTGCTGCGTTGTTTACGAATGACATCGGAAGAAGTCACCATCCCCACTGGAGTTCGATCATTCGCATGCAGTACCGGTAAATGGTGAATGTTCTTTTCACTCATCAACGCAATCGCTGCAAACATATTTTGATTATGCAGGATATAAGCAGGTCGTTGAGTCATAATTTCACTGACCGCTAATTGAATATCCATGCCTAGGGCTACCACTCGATTACGAAGATCTCGGTCTGTCACGATACCAATGAGATGCTCGTCTTCGGTCACAATTAATGAGCTCACCCCATGCTGAGACATCATTTGAGCAGCCTCTTGAATACTTACATGCTGCTCTATTTGGATAGGGGCTTTATCTAGCTGTTCATGCAACGGTTTATACAGCCACATGGAATTTGAACCCTCTACGGCCTGATTCAGCAACACATCATCTTTAGCAGCGGTAAAAAATCGTTTCACCCGACGATTGTCAAGTGCCACATCGAACATCGTTTTAGGAATACAATACACGACCCCTGGACTATCAATTTCGACTTCTATTTGACCTTTGCCAGGTTCCATCAATGCGATAAAACCAAAGTAATCTCCTTCACTTAAAAATCGCTCGTTGCCGTTCTCGTCAGTAATAGTGAATTGCCCTGTTTGAATCAAAAACAACGAAGTTTGATATTCTTTTAACAACGAGTTTTGGTTATCAGGTGTGAGATAAATGACTTTGGTTTTACCGGCAATACTGCTGAGTGTATCTTCATCTAATACATCAAAGGGTGCTGATTTAGAGATAAAGTCAGTGACTTGGTGAGGGATCTCGCTCATAGATTATGTCCTTATAACAAAAAACTATGCTCTTATGGCACACACAGTTTTGCTCGGTTAGCTACCTGTTACGGAATAAAATTCAGATATATATTGCCCACCCTTAACCGTAGCTATTAAACGCACTTTTTGACGGCTACCAGGCGATTTTGCTAAGGACTCTAGTGGTGTACTTTGATACCAATAGTAAGGGCTGTCCTTCATACCCATCTGAAACACACTCGGAATGTCATTTTCATCAACTAAAAACAAGGTCGCGGTATCTAAAGGAAAAGTTGAATTAATGGTCGTTAAGCCATTTTCTTGATAAACACTTATTTTAAATTCACCTGATACTAGCACACACTTACTAGCCATAATATCACACACACCTGAATCTGGTGTCATTTGAAAAAAACGGGCTTCAGAGGCTTTATTTTCCAGCCATAAATCAGAAGCAGCAAAACCTAAAATCACTAAAATTGGGGCAACAAATATGGCTATCTTTGTGTGCCGATTGAGTTTGTTTAGAAACTTAAAAATCATACGGTAAACCTACTAAAATTATTACAACATTAAAAATTGATGTAAGACTGTATTATAAAACTACCACTTTCTCAAAAATAAAAAAAAGACCTCCAGCTGTTGGAGGTCTTTTGATCAACGATCAATTATGTTTAGTGATCTTGCGCCGCCGCCACTTCACCGTGTGGTGAACGGAAGTTGTCAACTAAATCTCTAATTTCTTGAGGAGCAGGTTGCGTCATTTTAAGTACAATGAAAGCAACTGCAAAGTTGACTATGGCACCAACAGCACCAAAGGCGTTAGGTGATATACCAAAGAACCAATCTGCCTGCATATCGCCTAAGAAACTAGTACCAGGGATAAACATGATGCCTTTATGCTGGAATACATAAAGCATTGTCACACCTAGACCAGCACACATACCGGCTATCGCACCTTTATCGTTCATTGAACGAGAGAATATACCCATCATTAAGGCTGGGAATATTGACGAAGCTGCTAAGCCAAATGCTAATGCTACTGTACCTGCGGCAAACCCTGGAGGATTAAGTCCTAGATAACCTGCAAATAGAATCGACACAGACATGACTACACGCCCTGTTAACAATTCGGTTTTCTCGGTCATATCTGGTGTTAATATCCCTTTAAGTAAATCGTGAGATATTGAAGAAGATATAGCCAATAATAAGCCAGCTGCTGTTGATAGAGCCGCGGCTAAACCACCTGCTGCTACTAATGCAATTACCCAGTTAGGAAGATTCGCAATAGAAGGGTTAGCAAGAACCATAATGTCACGGTCTACTTTAACCATTTCATTTTTATTGGCATCAGCAGAGTATTGGATTTTGCCATCGCCATTTTTATCAGAGAACTCTAAAAGACCAGTTTTTTCCCAATCTTTGAACCACTGTGGACGTTGTTCATACTCTAAGTTTTGACCTGCGCTTGGCTCAATGGTATTCATTAAGTTATAGCGAGCCATTGCACCTACCGCTGGAGCAACAGTATATAATAAAGCGATAAATATAAGTGCATAACCAGCTGAAGCACGTGCAGCTTTAACTGATGGTACAGTAAAGAAGCGCATGATTACGTGTGGTAGACCTGCAGTACCAATCATTAGTGACAAGGTATATGCGAACATATTTAACGTGCCACCCATTTTAGCGGTGGTATATTCTTTAAAACCTAAATCAGTCACTACTAAGTCGAGTTTGTCTAACAGATACACTCCGCTGCCATCGGCTAAGGTTGAACCAAGACCTAATTGTGGAATTGGGTTACCTGTTAACTGGAATGAGATAAATATACCTGGAATGGTATATGCAGTAATCAACACTATATATTGGGCAATCTGTGTATATGTAATACCTTTCATACCGCCTAATACAGCATAGAAGAAAACAACACCCATACCAATGTACAAGCCTGTATCATATTCAACTTCTAAGAAACGAGAGAATGCAACACCTACACCTTTCATTTGTCCAATGATATATGTTACCGAAGCAATAATAAGACAAACAATAGTCACAATTCTAGCAGTTTTCGAATAGAAACGATCACCTATGAATTCAGGGACAGTAAACTTACCATGTTTACGCATATAAGGCGCTAAACACATAGCAAGTAATACATAACCGGTCCATCCCATAAGGAATACTGAACCACCATAACCTAAGAAGGCAATTAAACCAGCCATCGAAATGAACGATGCAGCAGACATCCAGTCAGCACCAATTGCCATACCATTTTGCAGTGGAGTAATCCCACCACCAGCTGCATAAAACTCACTTGTTGATCCAGCACGAGCCCATATTGCAATTGCAAAATACAGACCAAACGTACCAAACACGGCAATATAAGTATAAAGCTTTAACTCATCCATTATTCTTACTCCACGTCATATTTTTTATCAAGGTCATTCATTTTCTTGGAGTACCAGAAAATCAAGCCTAAAAATGCATATATAGAACCCTGTTGTGCAAACCAGAATCCGAGTTTATAACCGCCAAGGCGGATTGTGTTTAGCTCGTCTACTAATAAAATGCCAAACCCAAATGATACGATAAACCAAATGACTAAGCAGATTAATATCAGACGGAGGTTTTCTTGCCAGTATGTGTTGTTATTCTCCACAAGCGTCTCCTAAAATAATCCACGTGTCGTTTATGACTACTTGGATTACGATGTTTAATAAAAGTACGATGAAATAACTTGACTAACTATTNCCTAATGTCATTCACTTGAATATCATTGAAAATAGCTAAACTNATCCATCCCCGATCAAAAAGTTTATATAAATGTTAATTTTTTGATATAAAACTTTAGTCTCGACTCAAGCTATTAACATAAAGTTCTATAATTTATGCTAAAATTAACAGCCTTTTAAGTAAGAAGTTGCCTTTGATTTTGACACTTCTGATCTTTTCGAGATGGATAGCTTGGATGTACTAGACACATTATTAACCAATTATGAGGCTTCCGTTTCATCATTCGACGTTGGTATTATCGGTAGTTTCTTTACTAGCCTCATGCTAAATTGAAAGAGTTAAATAAGAGAAATAAAGGGTTGTTATGGTTTTTGGTTGGCTGTTGTTGGCGTTGCTTTATCTAGCAAGTTTGTTTTGGATTGCCAAATGGGGAGATCGTAATACTCCTTTGGCACGTAAAATAACATCTAACGCATATGTTTACTCTCTTGCGCTGGCTATTTATTGTACAGCATGGACCTTTTTAGGTGCGGTGGGTCAATCTACTCGTGAATATTGGATGTATTTACCCATATTACTTGGTCCGATGTTTGTTTATATATTTGGTTATAGTTTTATTACCAAGTTAACACTGGTAAGTAAAAAACAACGCATCAATACCGTAGCGGATTTTATTGCATCCAGATATGGTAAACGTCAAGCCGTCGCTTTATTAGTAACCTTTATTGCGCTAATGGCCACTATTCCTTATATCGCTCTCCAACTAAAAGCGATAGGTTCTGCTTTTGCGATCATGTCACAACAACAAGACCAACAGCTTATTGTCGTCATCGCAACTGTCTTTATCGCTATTTTTGCTATTTATTTCGGGACCAAACAAACGGATGTAACTGAGTATCGACGAGGTCTCATGCTCGCCATATCATTCGAATCTATCATCAAATTATTTGCGCTGATTTTAATTGCTTATATAGGTTATTCCGCATGGAGGGGGTTATCGACAGATGCTTTCTTACATGAATATCGCTCCGCAGACGCATTGGCTGTATTTACTTCTTATAGTTTTTGGGCACAAACCCTAATTGCCGGTGCAGCAGTGATTTGCTTACCTCGACAGTTCCATGTGGCGATCATCGATAATTTGAATATTGAACACATCAAGACTGCACGCTGGGTCTTTCCTCTATACTTGGCATTAACCGCATTAGTGATTCCTGTTATTGCCATGTCTGGTAAAGTATTGTTTGCCGAACAAAACATAGCTTCGGATAGTTATGTGCTTCAATTAGCTATCTTTTCAGATATGCTACTAATTAAAATCATCGTGTTTGTCGGTGCTTTATCTGCAGCTACTGCCATGATTATTGTAGCGACTTTGACATTATCGACCATGCTTGCCAATGATGTTGTGTTACCAAAATTACTCGATAACCCGAATCAAGCCGGTCACAAAGAAGACTATGGCCGGACTATTCGTTTAGTACGCCGCTTAATTATTGCCTTGGTTTTATTATTGTCCTATGTATACCAACAACAACTTACCGGTTCACGTTCATTAAGCTCTATTGGATTAATTGCCTTTTCATTAGTCGTTCAATTATTACCGGCAATTGTAGGTGGTTTATATTGGAAAAAAGGCCATGCTCACGGTGTTTATGCGGGACTATTAATGGGACTGGTGAGTTGGACATTATGGCTCATTATTCCTTTACTTAATGAAGATATGAGTGTCTATTCTCAATCAGAAATTTTGAGTCAAGGCGCTTTAGTTAGCTTATTTGCTAATGCAATAGCCTATATTGTTTTTTCAAAAATCGCACCAGCAAGGCTCATTGACAAAATTCAAGCCGAAGCGTTTGTACGTCCGGCAATTAAATCAAGATAATACGAAACGTACCATTATTAATGTGCACTCCTCTGATTTAGTCACCTTATTGTCGACTTTTATGGGACCAAGTCGATGCAATCAGCTCGTTTCTGAGTTCGAGCAACTTCACAATATTTCATTACTTCAACATCAAGTACCTGACGATGAGTTTATTTCGTTTTGTGAAAAAGCATTAGGTGGTGTTATCGGTTCATCTAGTTCTCAAGCACTTATCAATAGCGTATTAGAAGGTAAAAAACTTGATTTTACGGAGGTTATTAACTTCTTTGACGATACCACTCAAGCTATGCAATTTAATATGACCGCCCTACTTACTTCTTTAGAAAGTATGGATCAGGGGATCAGTGTCATAGATAAACACTTAAATTTAGTCGCGTGGAATAAAAAATACGTCGAGTTATTTAACTACCCAGATGACTATTTGATTGTAGGTACACCCATTGAAAAGTTGATGCGCTTTAATGCTAAACGTGGTGAACTGGGTATGGGTGATATTGAAGACATGATCCAACGACGCTTAGAGCATCTTAAAAATGCAACCCCTCATCGCTTTACACGCCAACGCAGTGATGGCCATGTAGTAGAAATGACCGGGAATCCCCTCCCTGGCGGTGGCTTTGTGACCAGTTTTAATGACATTACTAATCATGTAGAAATTCAAAAGGCATTAGAGGAATCAAATATTGACCTAGAATACCGTATGAAAAAGCGTACTGAGGAAGTTCACTCGATCAATGCAGATTTACGCTTGGAGATTGAACGTCGTAATGACGCAGAAAAAGAATTGATTCGAGCTCGACGAGCAGCAGAAGAAGCGAACGCTAGTAAGACACGTTTTCTAGCACTAGCCAGTCATGACATCATACAACCACTTAACGCAGCAAAATTATATCTGTCTGCCCTTCAGGAAGCTAAACTATCGGATAATGCTCAAGAAATCTTAAATAAACTGAATGATAGTGTTACTTCATCCGAAAGACTTATCTCAACTTTACTCGATATCTCTCGTTTAGACCAAGGTGAACTTGCTCCAAATGATGAATCATTTGAATTGTCTACATTGATACAGCCTTTGGTATCTGACATGCAAATGGCAGCTGAAAGAAAAGGGTTAACACTAACATCTCGATTACGAACAGTGTGGGTTAAAGGTGACCGCACGTTTACTTATCGTATCATCCAAAACTTACTGACTAATGCCATCAAATATACCGATACCGGCAAAGCGTTAATTACACTAAGACAACGTAATAACAAAGTTGAAGTCCGCGTATTTGACACTGGTATAGGGATCGACGCTGATAAACAAAAGGCTATTTTTACCGACTTCTATCGTATCCAAGACTCCGATGAGGCTGGTGTTGGACTGGGGCTAGGCGTTGTGAGACGCCTCACTGAGCAAATGCACGCCACTATAGATGTCTCATCCGTTAAACGTAAAGGTAGTTGCTTTATATTAAATATGCGTATTGGCAGTCCGGTAACAGAGTCTAACGTCACCTTTAATAAGGTCAAACAGACCTTGTCTGGTTTAAATGTGTTATGTGTCGATGATAAAAACGAAAATTTAGATGCGTTAGAAACCTTATTAACTCGCTGGGAAGTCAATGTTGTCATGGCCAATACCTATGAATCAGCCTTAACATTATTAGCAAGTAACAAACATCCAAGTCCAGATGTGCTATTAATTGATTATCAGCTCGACAAAGACCAAGACGGACTATCTCTCATCAAAGATATTAAGGCTCAAGTCGGAAAACATATACCAAGTGCCATTGTGACTGCGCTACAAGATCAAGAACTAAAAGAGACATGTCTAAGTCAAGGGATCCAGTTCCTGAATAAGCCATTGAAACCGGCTAAGCTTAGAGCGTTATTACAATCTTTAGCCAAACAAAAAAGCACTTCGTAAGAAGTGCTTTTAATCTACTTTATTTCGCTTAGCTACTACGTATTTCTAATCGGTGGCTCGAGCTCTAATTGAGATGCAATTAATACTGCCTGAGTTCGGTTATTAATACCTAACTTCCTGAAAATTGCAGTCACATGGGCTTTCACTGTTGCCTCTGCAATATCAAGGTTATAGCCTATTTGCTTATTCAACAAACCATCACGCATATAACACAGTACTTTATACTGTGAGGGTGTCAAACTTGCAACATTATCTGCTAACTTTGAAAACGCCTCATCCACTTCTTCAATTTTATCGCTGACCGATTCAGGTAACCAGACATTACCATCTAAAATAGATTTTATGGCTTTTGCAATATCATTTGCACCTGCTGTTTTAGGAATAAAACCTAATGCACCACAACCCACAATTTTAGATATAATCATCGGATCTTCTGTGCCAGATACCACTGCAACGGGTAAATCAGAATAAAGTTTGAGGACGTGGAGTAAACCGAACAAATCATTACTACCCGGCATGTGTAAATCAAGTAGTAATAAATCAACATCTTCTTTTTCAAGGATCTCTATAGTACTAGGTAAATCGCCAGCTTCCAGTAGACGAATATCTTGAAGGGAAACGGATAACGCTCCTCTTAATGCATCACGGTATAACGGGTGATCATCTGCAATGAGTAACGTTATCATGTTATTTCCTTTAGTGTCGCTTATTTATTTAATCGTTCATCAATCAACGTGTCGACTACTGAAGGATCCGCTAAAGTAGAAGTATCACCTAACTGGTCATGCTCATTGGCAGCAATCTTACGTAAGATACGGCGCATGATTTTACCAGAACGCGTCTTAGGTAGACCTTTGGTCCACTGGATCAAATCCGGTGTCGCAATCGGGCTTAGTTCCTTTCTTACCCACTTACGGATCTCAGCAGTCAGTTCATCATTTGCTTCTACACCTTCATTCGGGGTGACATAAACATAGATACCTTGACCTTTAATATCATGAGGATAACCCACAACGGCAGCTTCGGCAATGACTTCATGTGCAACTAATGCACTTTCAATCTCAGCTGTTCCTAAACGGTGACCAGAGACATTCAATACATCATCCACACGGCCTGTGATCCAGTAGTAACCATCTTCGTCACGACGACAGCCGTCACCTGTGAAGTACACATTTGGATAAGCACTGAAATAAGTTTCTATGAAACGTTTATGGTCGCCATAGACAGTTCGCGCTTGTGAAGGCCAGCTGTCTTTAATAACTAAGTTGCCATCTGCAGCACCNGTTTGCTCAACACCATCAGCATCAAACAATGCAGGCTGAATACCAAATAATGGACGTGAAGCAGAGCCTGGTTTATTCGGCGTCACAGAAGGTAATGGAGCAATCATCATTGCACCAGTTTCAGTTTGCCACCATGTATCAACGATTGGGCAACGTGCTTCACCGATGACATTATAATACCATTCCCACGCTTCTGGATTGATAGGTTCACCAACCGATCCTAAGATACGTAATGATGATAAATCACAACCTTCTACAGGCTTGGTGCCATGCGCCATTAATGCACGGATCGCCGTAGGGGCCGTATATAAACTATTTACTTTATATTTCTCAACAACTTGAGCAATACGACGAACGTCAGGGTATGTCGGTACGCCTTCGAAGAATACTTGGGTTGCGCCATTAATTAGTGGGCCATAAGTCATATAACTGTGACCGGTGATCCAACCCACATCCGCAGTACACCAATAAATATCATCTTCACGGTAATCAAAACCATATTTAAATGTCATCGCCGTATACAGTGCATAACCACCCGAAGAATGGACCACACCTTTTGGCTGTCCAGTCGAACCTGACGTATAAAGGATAAATAATGGATCTTCAGCATCCATTACCTCTGGCTCACATTGTGCTGAACAATCCTCAACCAACTCGTTCCACCAGACATCAACATTACTATCCCATTGAACATCACCACCGGTTAATTTATGTGTTAAAACAGCAGTTATTGAAGGGCATACACCATTAGCGATTGCTTCATCAACATTGGCTTTTAACGGTACAGTTCGGCCTGCACGACGACCTTCATCAGAAGTAATGACGACTTTAGCAGATGCATTGTTGATACGATCAGCAATTGCGTTTGGCGAGAATCCACCAAAGATAACAGAATGCACAGCACCGATACGCGCACATGCTAACATCGCATAAGCGGCTTGCGGTACCATAGGCATGTAAATAGCAACTACATCACCTTTTTTGACGCCTAATTTTTTCAAACCATTAGCCAGTTTACATACTTCGTAGTGTAATTCTTGGTAAGTAATGGCTTGGCTATCCGTTGGTTCGTCACCTTCCCATAATATAGCCGTTTTCTTGGCATTATCGGCTAAGTGACGGTCAATACAGTTATAAGATACGTTTAACTGGCCATCTTCAAACCACTTGATTGACACATTTTCCGGATCAAATGTGGTGTTTTTAATAATCGTCGGCTCTTTGTACCATTCGATCATGTTTTTGTGTTCACCCCAAAACTTATCAGGGTTTTCGATAGATTCTTTATACATAGCATTGTATTGCTCTTCAGAGATAATTCCGTTTTCTTGTAATGTCTCTGGAACTGGGTAAAGCTTGGCAGTCATGCTTGCCTCCATGTGCTAATTAAATTTTTGAAATACTGGTTCTAATGTAACGTTTATCATGGATTAAAAAATAGGACTTTGGTCTATGAAATGAGTGCTGCTGTAGTAGTAAAGGCCTTGTTAAGTATGGCTTACAACCAAAGTATGTGGCTCTATACGCTTTAAAAATTTACAGAATTAACTTAAGAAACTCAGTATTGTTAACTCAAAATCATAATACTAATAAATTGAGATACTGTTTATGTTTCGAGATTTATTAACCTTTTTTATTAAGGTTTAAGCTAACATAAAATAGCTGATATAAAAAAACCCAGCACAAGGCTGGGTTCTTAATTTTGATAGCTGTGTTAGGTCAGATTAAAAAATCTTCGCTACAACACCCGCA
>JGI26082J51739_10000545_pt1 | contig 23698 bp, 22 predicted proteins | sample SaaInl5LU_22_DNA_FD_51739 | JGI IMG/M metagenome (IMG submission 51739)
CCGCCTGATGCCTCGATAGCTCAGTTGGTAGAGCAGAGGATTGAAAATCCTCGTGTCGGTGGTTCGATTCCGCCTCGAGGCACCAAACAAAACAGCCGCGCATTTATGTGCGGCTTTTTTGTTTGCGTCCTAGCGGTTAGATGAGAAACACGACCCGGTGGTTCGACAAAATTGCTGGGAGCAATTTTGGACGCCCGCAGGGCCGAGGGCAAGGATGGCCCGAGCATTCCGCCTCGGTAAACCATCAAAGCCAATATATTTATTGATATTGCTCGCTCCTATTCCAAAGTTCCCGTAAACAATGCTAAGTCTATAACTACATATGGGCTACATTATGACTCCCGATACCGTTGTTACGGGCTTATACAGGCGTGCCTCCGCCAATGGCGTTAAGTGTGTTGAATCGGCACGCGTTAAAGGCGGCAACCCCAACAAGATCACTCCAACTTGATCGTGTTCTCGTTCTCGTTCTCGTTCTCGTTCTCGTTCTCGTTCTCGTTCTCGTTCTTAAAAAATCAAATTATTCAATCGAGTTGAGCACCAGTTTCTTCCACAACGTCATCCTCCGCCCAGCGTGCGAATAGATGGATCAGGATGATGATCATAGACAAGGGTACCGCCACCGAAATCCAAACCATTGGAATCCCAAGCGTATCGGCGGTTAAACCCGACTGACGGGCAAGGTATCCTTTGGCAAACCCGCCTCGCAGGCCGATGAAGCAGAAGTAGATGACCGGCAGGATAAAGACAAGCACCGCGGTACTTTGGACAACCTTTGCGAACAGCGCCATGACACGCGGGGCGCGGGGAAACACGCTCTCCATGAGGACGGCATCCGATTTTGTCTTGAACGACAAGGTCGCACCCAACAATCCGGTCCAGACCATCGCGTAGCGGGCGACATCTTCTGTCCAGACAGGGGGAGAAGAGAAAACATAACGTGCGATGATCTGTACAACGACCGTCAGAAACATCACACAGACCGCAAACACAGCCACGCGGCGCATGAGCAAGTGCAGGCGGTCGCTGGTGCTGATGATGAATTGACGCATTAGCCCTCCCCGGTTGAGCAAGAAGCCGACCACGTCATGCGGCCGGCCCATGTCGATTTAACGGTTCTCGTCAGAGAGTTTCTTCCACAGTGCTGTGTCTTCAGCCGTCATCAGGTCCGAATCATATACCGCCAAAGAGGCTTCGCGGAAGACCGCGCGCTCTTCTTCGGTCAGTCGCTGGACGGTCACGCCTTTTTCCTCAAGCGCTGTCAGCCCTTTCTCGGACGCTTCGGCAAGCCATGCACGGGTTGCCGCATCAGCTGTTTCAACGGCGGCATCTACAGCGGTGCGTTCATCATCTGACAGACCCTCATACCACGCTTTAGACGCGATCACAGCGCGCAGTGGCCAGATAACATCTGCCGTGGCGAAGTTTTTAACGAAGTCGGTTTGTCCAAACATTACAGGGATAAAGGGCGAGTTCAGGTAACCGTCGATCACACCAGTTTGCAGACCCGAAGGCACTTCGCCCCAAGGCACGATGGTGCCGCTCGATCCCCATGCCTCATACATCGCGATCTGTGCATCATCCAAAGCACGCATGCGCAGGTCTGACATATCCGCCGGCGAGCGCACGGCTTGCGTTGTAGTGATCACGCCAGAGGCTGGCCCAAGCGGTGCCAACGCCAAAAGGGTGGCGTCTTGTTTGGCAAGGTTTTCGTTGATGCGCGTATAAACATCTCCGGCAGCCAAAGCGCGGTCCATGTGCCCGATGTCGCTGAAGATATATGGCAGGCGGACGCCATAGATAAAAGGATCAACTTGTGCCACAGCGCGTACATCCGAGAGTGATACTTCGAGCAAGCCGGTTGAAACCTGATCGAATTTTTCGGCCTCATTGCCGACTGAACCGCGCGGCATTTCGCGCACATTCATACCTGCCTCTTTAAGCGCATTACCAAAAGCGAATGCCCAGTTGTACGAGCCTGATGTTTCCAGATCCGGTTTACTGTCCAGTGCAATTTTAACCTCTGCTGACGCAGTTGTGGTCATCGCTAACAATGCAGCGAGCGTGAGTGCCTTGAGTTTCATTGGTAGTCCTACCTTAGGTTTGGTTAGTTCACAGAAAACCCAAACAGGCGTGGCAACGTGAGGCTAATTGCGGGCCAAAAGACCAGCGCCAGCAGGAGCAGCACCTGAACGAGAATGAAGGGCAGCACAGCGTAGGCCAGCCGCCAGTAGTTAAGATTTGTCAGCGCCGAGACAACAACGAGGCATTTGCCCAATGGCGGTGTGATCAGGCCGATACACAGATTAAAGCACAGCACAATCCCAAGCTGAATCGGGCTGATGCCTTGTTCCATCGCCTGCGGAGCAAAGAGCGGTATCAGCAGAGTGAGGGCGACGGGCGTGTCCATAAACATGCCCGCGATCAGGAATATGATCACGAGGAAAAACAGGTATTTCGTACCCGTCAGCCCGAATGACTCCACCCAAGTTGCCAGCGCCTGAGACCAACCAAGCTGCCCCGCCAGATAGCCCAGCACCGATATCGCAGCGAGAATGATAAAGATCGTTCCGGTCATTTTTGCCGTGGCCTCGATCGCATCAACGACCATGCGCCAACTAAGACCCTTGTAGAATTGCCCCGCCATGATCGCAAAAAATACGGCGATGGCCGACCCTTCAGTCGGTGTAGCCAGACCAAAGACAAGAGAGCCAAGGATCACAATCGGCAGACACAAGGCTGGCGCGGCATTCAGAAAGCTTGGCACGAACCGAGGCAGGTCATCTGATCGCCCGCCGGGATGACCTTTGAGCAGGGCCATGACTGCGTTCAACCCCATGAGTGCGGCAGCGAGCAACAGTCCTGGTACAACACCTGCAATGAACAGGGCCGCGACCGAGGAGCCGGTCAGCCCACCGTAGATGATCATGATAATCGAGGGTGGAATGATCGGCCCGATCATAGAGGAAGCTGCTGTGATCGCCCCCGCGTAATATGGGTCATAGCCGCGTGCCTTCATCTCGGGTACGAATGTGCGCGACAAGGCTGCACTATCGGCAATGGCGGATCCGGAGATGCCCGCGAAGAAAACACTGGTGAGGATATTGACATGCCCAAGGCCTCCCCGGAAACGGCCCACGATGGACATGGCAAAATCAATCAGGCTGCGCGTGACACCGCTGCGGCTCATAATTTCGGCGGTAAGAATAAACAGCGGCATTGCCATGAAGGCAAAGACGTCAAGCTGTGCAAAGATGCGTTGCGGCAGAACCGAAAGGAACTGGGTTTTATCAACGACGACGAAGGTCAGTACCGACACTGCCCCCATCAGATAAGCAAAAGCCGTACCGCTGATAAGTAGAAGAATAAATATTATTGGTATCAGCCACATATCAAACCGCCGTGCGCAATTCGTGTGAATTTGGATCGTTAGGTTTGGCCAGATCCGATGGATGAGTCACAATCGAGCGCAAATCGATTACCGAGGGGGCAATGGTCTCCATATCAGCCAAGGGACGGGCCGTTTCTGCCTTGGCAGCAAACAGACCTTCGGCCGCCTTGGCTGCGCTGAGAAGCTGTTCGTCGCCTCGCACAGCACCTAGCATCTGAAGCCCAAAGGGCATCCCATACGCATCGCGTCCGCACGGCAACGTAATCGCCGGGCCGCCGCTAAGCGAGCCGCGATAGCACAGCGCTAGCCAGCGATAGTAAATGTCCATCTCCTGCCCGTCGATCCGGTTAGGGTGTGATTGAATCCACGCGAAGGGAGACACCGGCGAAGTCGGTAGCACAATCACATCAAATTCGCGCATCAGCGCGTTGAAACGGCGCAGAATGCGGGTCTGCTCATTGTGCGCCCAACCGCGATCTGCCAATGACATGGTCTGACCGAGTGTAACGTTCTCTATGATATGCGGGCCGAAGCTGTCGGGGTCTTCTTGGACACCCGCGCTAAAAGCTACGCCAAAGCTTTCAGCGCGCAGGATGTCAAAACAGCGGTCCATGTCCCCAAGATTCAGATCCACGGAGCGGCACTCTTTGACGTGCGGGCGCAGGAATTCAACACGAGCTCTAAAAGTCTCGCGGATGGCCGGATCGACAGGGGCACCTCCAAAGTCTTCGCTGTACCCGACACGCAAGTCATGCAACGGCACTTCGGGCAAGTCGTCAAAGCGAGCCTGCACTGGAACTGACAAAGGATCATCANGATCGTGTCCGCGGCACACCTCTAACATCAATGCCAAGTCATCAATCGTACGCGCCATAGGGCCCAGAACCGAAATTCCAGACCACCCCAAGGGCCGCGTTGGGTGAGCGACCACACCAACTGACGGGCGATAGCCAACGATGCCGCAAAGGGCCGCGGGCATCCGGAGCGAGCCGCCCGTATCAGAGCCGGTGCACAGCGGCAGCAGGTTGGCCGCCAGCGCCGCTGCCGAGCCACCCGANGATCCACCCGCAACNAAATTGGCATTAAACGGGTTACCCGTCGCACCCCAGACGGGATTACGNCTGTTTCCTCCGGCCCCCACCTCGGGAACATTTGTCTTGGCAAGAATAATGGCACCCGCCGCGCGAAGACGTGCGACCATTGGCATATCGGCGTCAGGCACATGTCTTCGTGCGCGGATGCTGCCATGTGTGGTCAGCAACCCCTTCGTGTCCTGCAAATCCTTGACGCCAATTGGCAAGCCGTCCAAAGGACCTATCGGCGTGCCAGTCCGCCAGCGCTTTGTCGCACTTTCGGCACTGNTAATAGCTCCTTTGACGTCCATCGCCGCCAAAGCATTAATTTTAGGACCGTACTGCGCTATCTGCTCTAGACAAGCTGAAAGGTACTCACTCGGAGTCAAGGTTTTAGCCGCAAAAGCAGATAGAACCTCACACGCGGAGAGCGCGCAAAGCTTAGAGCCGTTCACGAGCACGCAGGATTGATTAAGGTGAAACGAATAGACACAGCATCNCTCCCAANACGTGTTTTTNGTNAAGATAAGAGATGANCCTGGTAATTAAAAATGAAAAATNCGCCTGAAACCTTAACCAAATGGAATGGTATTGATGTCTTGCGTTGCTTGCTCCAAGCACTTCAAAAACAAGACAAGNGCCGCATTCTGTGCAATCTGGTCTGTTCGCCAGAAGCACCGCACCTCTGAAAGCAAATCCTGNGTATCCAGCGGCACCATGACGAGCTCGCCTCGCCTCGCCTGTGTCTGCGCCAGCCGCTGCGGCAGCAATCCCAGAACAGGCATAACCCGCAATAGCTCGACATTCAGCGCCAGCGACAGAGATAAAATTGTATTCGTGGGCGGCGATAATCCATTTGCGGCAAAAAGCGCATCCACGGCCCGTCTGGCGACCGAGTTTGGTTTCGGGAGTATCCAAGGGAAATTTGAAACATCCGCCCATTTGACGGCAGCCTTTTGAGCAAGCTGATGATCGGGCCCCGCGACAACCACGACTGGTTCAGAGAACAAAGCCATTTGATCAATACCAACCAATTCCTGAGGCTGCCAAACCCGGGCAATCAACAAATCCAAGGTGCCAGCTTCGAGTTGCGGCAATAGTTCGACGAAATGTCCTTCGGAGACCGAAACGTTTGCCTGCGGTGTGCTGCGCTTGAACAAGGAAATCGTGTTGGGCAAGAGTGTCGGCGCAACGGAACTGACGACACCAACCCCAACAGAACCCGACACACCGCTTGTCATCGCCTCGACATCAAAAGCGGCACGATCAAGTTGCCCGAGCACCTGACGCGCATGTTCAGCAAGCCTCGCGCCAATCGGCGTAAGGTAAAGCCTGTTACGATCCCTGGTCACGACGGGTACACCAACGACCTTTTCTAACTCGGCAATTTGTTTTGACACGGCTGGCTGCGTCACCCCAAGCGCTTCTGAGACCCGCGCAATTAGTTTCAGATCAGACAACGCAGCAAGAGCACGCAAGTGCCTAAATGTAATCCCCTGTTGAAAACCCCTTCGCAAAATTTCTGCTACCTCCGCGTTTATAACTTGCGCCAAATCCGTCTTTATCGGGTCATCTGCTATCTTGGACCGGCAAATTATTTATTTTCACACCACAGGAGCGAGCCAAGTCTTCTAGAACGGAATTTAACAGGACATTAAGTATCGCGAACGCATAGGCATCGTCAACATCAACTCGAACTCAANGTGNACAAGTACAAAACTCAATCCGGTCATAGTGTTATTTGAATGTCAGCTTGTGCTGAAACCGTCAGGGCGCATCTTAGCCGCAGTCAATATCCGGTTCCCGAACGTGGTGTTTTTTCGCTACCGCCGCGAATTGAACACAGCGAGCCTTGATGACAACCCACTGAACGGCGGTGTAGATCGACAAATTTGTCCGCAACAAATTTGGACACCGGCAGGGCCTAGGGCAAGGATGGCCCGAGCATTCCGCCTCCAAGCACCTACAACCAAAACCAAGTGAGCAAATAAGCGTAAATCCGGACAGATCATCTCACCACCTTATTGAATATAGCTAGTGACTTTATTGTTACCGAATGAGTACACTAAACATCTTATAGTTTTATGGGCAGTATCTATGAGAATTCTACCCCAGCAGTTGACCATACTAGTGCTGATGCTGATAGCGCTGCTAATTCAGTTTCAAGTTATCTGGAAGATCGAAAGTTCACTGCTGGAATATAGCCCGCTCGCTGTAGCCAGCTTGATGTTCATACCGCACGGAATTCGAGCAATCGCCGTCGTACTCAGCGGCGCCTCCGCCCTTGCGCCTATTTTTCTCGCTCATTTGATAACGGATTTAGCGATCGGGCTCAGCTTAACTGCAGGAGTGATCTCCGGGGCAGCTGCCGCTCTCGCAATGGTGGTGCCCTTGGTTCTAATTAATTACCTGAGTCACAAGCCGGCACTGGTGCCGCTCGCCGTTGGCAACACAGAGAATCTCAGCCTATTTCGGCTTGTGATCGTTGTCGGTGCCATCTCGTCTTTGGTCAATGGCGCGATAGGGGCTGTGCGCTACTCTACTTCACCACTCGATCTCGTAGCGTTGAAGTATTTCATCGGGGATATGCTGGGGGTTATCGTAGTATTACTGCTTTTACTGGTAGCTAAAAACAGATTGATGGCGATTGGCAAACGCTTGGCCTAATCGCCCGTCTCTTCCTCAATCAGCACCGCCGGCTCAGGCACACCCGTAAACCGAACACCCTCAAAGAAAGTCTGCCCTGCGGCCTGCAGGTCGCGTTTCTCCATCGGTATATCCTGCTGAGCAGAGGTAACGTAAAGCGTTGATAAGTCTAAGCCGCCGAAAGCGGGACAAGTTGCATGTTCCGCGCGTAAAGCGACTCTCTCGATCTCTTCACCAGCCGGGTTGAAAGCACGCACGGCTGCGTCACCCCAACAGGCGATCCAGATATTTCCATCTGAGTCTGTTACTGCACCGTCTGGGTTCAACCCCGCGTCGTTCAGGTCGATAAAGAGTTCAGGCTCACCCTCGGGCCAACCATCTTTGGCGTTCAAGGGTTGACGCATCACCTTACGGGTTGGCGTATCTGTGTAGTAGGCGCAATTGCGATCAGGTGCAAAGCAGATCGCGTTGGGAATGCTGATATCCGGGTATAGCTGACGAAGCTCACCGGCGTAATAGCGGTAAATCGCTCCAGCACCGGTCTCTGCCTTTTTACCCATGGTTCCAATCCAGAAACCACCCCAAGGGTCAGCGCGTCCATCATTTGAGCGTGTGACTCGGTTATCTGCTTCAAGCGGGACCAACTCACTCTCTTCACCCGTGCGCAGGTTAAATCGAAACAGAGAGGTCTCACCCGCGATTAGCAGTTCTTCTTTGCTGATCCATCCTGCCGCGGAGACCATCTGGTCAAAGCACCACGAGGAAGCAGTATTCCCCGAGAGGGAGTAGAGCTTGGCATTGACAATATCGAACCAGAAGAGCTGCTTCAGCTCCGGATGCCAAAGTGGACCCTCGCCAAGATAACATTCGGTATTATCGAAAACTCTCATCGTTTAGGGTCCTTCTGTGTGCATCCTTTGTCTGAGTATAGACGCTTCAGACTTATTACGGCTTGTAGGCGGCGTTCTCCTGCCAACCCAAGAATCCTGATTGTAGAACAACTACGTTCTCGCGCCCAGCAACACGCAGCGCAAAGGTCGCCTGAGCGGACAGAGAACCGGTATTACAGAACAGAATTACCTTACCCTCCTCTGGGATCTCATCAATACGCTCTAAAACCTCGCGCCACTCAATATTGATCGCGCCAGGAATCGTGGCAGCAGCAAACTGCTCCGCATCACGTGTGTCGATGAAAGTCGACGCTTCAAATACAACCTGATCAATCTGCTGCGGCACCATAATGCCAGATTCGTATTCTTGGAAGGCCATGTAGTCGTTCATGACCTCTATCGCCTCTTCATTGGCGTAAACAGGCGTGAGAGCCGTTGTAAGCGCCAACGCGAGCGCTGCAAAAATTGTGTTCTTCATTTAATACTTCCTCACCCAAGATAACTTGCAGGCGAGCATAGCAACACAAAACAAATAAGAACATAACCAAATAGAATATATTTAATAGGAGGTCTCAGGTTTTTGTCAGCTTTACCGAATATCCTGAGACTGTTGTTCTTATTGCCCCTTCAGCAGTAACCCGCCCCAGCATGCTCTAGTAAGCAATTCGGGGCGGGATTTTTTACCGCTCTCTTTGGCAGCTGCGTCCCAACGAACTAGAGTTAATCTATGATCTCAACGGACCCGGATAAAACCCTACCCGCAGTGCTTGTCGGCCCCATCCTTCGACGAGCGAGCCCGAAGCAGATCTGTCTACAGCTGGTCTCGAGCAGAATCGTCGAATATCGATTAGAACTGTACGGCCCCGACGGTTTGATCACTGAACTTGAACAGAAGCAGATTGAGTCTCTCAATTATCCTTTAGGCAGTCATTGTTGGCTGAACACTCTGATAATCAATTTCGACAGGCCACTACCTACCCACCAGAAACTGAATTACGACCTACAAATCATCGAGCAAGGCGCATCAGCTCTATCAATCGCAGACTGGGCGCCAGAACTACGTTATCCCGGCGAACTCCTCCCAAGTTTTCAACTCACAGAGAGACTGCAACGCCTGGCTCATGGCTCGTGCCGCAAACCACATCACCGCGGCGGCGATGGTCTAGTTCGCCTGGATCAGCAGTGTGAAGCCAGCTTAGAACGACGTCCGGACCTGCTGATTATGTCTGGCGATCAACTCTACGCCGACGATGTCGCCGGCCCCATGCTGTTCGCCTGCCATCAACTAGCCAATCGCCTGGGGCTTCCCGATGAAGAGATCGAGGGGGCAGCTGTCAGTTGCGCGTCAGAACTCGAGCGTGACCCGCGCTGCTACTATCAGCGCAGTGAACTACTGCCGGATAGTGAAGCGACCGAGGACCTGCAACGCAGCTTCTTCGNAGCCAAGCGCAAGCCAATATTCACGTCAGATTCGGCACGCAACCACCTGATAAGCCTACGAGAGGTGATCGCGGCTTACCTGCTGCTTTGGTCGCCCCGCTGCTGGAAGCTGGTTGATATGCAGGCTCGCCCGGCTCTTAGTACAGAGATGGACCTGCTATTTCAGCAGGAGCAGGAGATCATTCATGAGTTCGCGGCGGGCATGACAGCCGTTGCACGCGTGCTTGCTAACACACCAACTTACATGATTTTTGACGATCACGATGTGACCGACGATTGGAACCTCTCGGCCGCGTGGGAAATGGCTGCCTACGGCCACCCCTTCTCTGCGCGAATCATTGGGAACGCCATGATCGGCTACCTGCTGTTCCAAGGACTCGGTAACGAGCCTGAGCGTCTAAAAGAGCACTTTCATGAACCACTGCTGCAGCTTCTCAACGGCCCCACAACGACTCAGCATCAGCAATTCACAGAATTGATGCAGTCATACCCATACTGGGGTTATGAGATTCCAATTGAACCGGGTATTGTTGTGCTGGATACCCGTACCCAACGTTGGCGGTCGGAGCGCAGTCCGCAGAAACCCTCTGGACTGATGGATTGGGAGCAACTGGTCGACCTGCAACAGAGCCTGATAAATCGTAAACAGGTCATCCTGGTCTCAGCCGCACCCATTTTTGGTGTCAAACTTATCGAAGCGATACAACGTGTGTTCACTCTTATCGGTAAGCCACTGATGGTCGATGCGGAGAACTGGATGGCTCACCCCGGCTCCGCCAATGTCATTCTGAATATTTTCCGACACAGCCGCACGCCAGAGCAGTTTGTCGTGCTCTCTGGCGATGTGCACTACTCCTTTGTCTACGATATCAAGCTACGGTTTCGCAACGGCGGACCCAGAATCTATCAAATTACCAGCAGCGGTCTGCGTAATGCTTTCCCAGGGAAACTTCTGGCAATTCTCGATCGGCTNAATCGCTGGCTTTACGCCAGCTGGTCACCACTTAACTGGCTCACTAAGCGCCGTCTGATGCGCATCCGACCGCGCATCCCGAGCCAATTTCCTATCGGACGACGCCTGGTAAATTCCCCCGGCATAGGCTGGATAGAGTTTGACAAAGATGGTGTTCCGCAAAAGATTCAGCAGCTCGGCGCCAGCGGCGAGGACCACCAATTCAGCGCTTCGAGAGAGGACGAGCACTGGTCTTAGCATTTCAGATTGAATTTAATAGACGGTCGGTCTAATATTATTCTTATGGATAATCTAACAGCCGAAAAGCCCCGTCGCGGCCGCCCAGCCAAGTCGCCTGAACAGCTTCGCGCGATGCGCAGCACACTGATTCGTCGCGGTATGGAGCTGCTGACCGAACGCGGTTATTCCGCCACTGGGATAGATGCGATTCTCAAACCCACTGGCGTTCCAAAAGGTTCGTTCTACTATTATTTCGAATCCAAAGATGCCTTCGTTGCCGAGGTCATTGACGCATATGCTGCGTTTTTCGCCAGCCTGCTTGATAAGCATCTATTGGACGCTCGCCACCCACCGCTCGAGCGTATTCTCAAGTTTGTTGAGGCTGCGGCGGCTGGCATGGCCCGTTACGAATTCCGCCGCGGCTGCCTGCTAGGTAACTTGGGGCAGGAGGTTAGCACCCTCCCCGAACCCTTCCGCTTTCAGATCGAGACAGTTTTCGCTGATTGGGAGGCGCGCCTTGCTCAGTGTCTACAGGAAGCTCAGCAACTCGGCCAACTGTCTAATCACACGGCGCCGACAACACTTGCATACCTATTTTGGATCGGCTGGGAGGGTGCGGTTCTGCGAGCCAAGCTCGAACGAACCGATCGTCCTCTAAAACTCTTCGCTAGAGCGTTTTTGGCGAACTAAGTATTAAACACTCAACCCTAAGGGAGAACCCATGTTTAAAGGCATTTTGATCGACAAAGTGGATGGCACTTTAACCGCTGCAATAAGCGATATTGATGAAGCATCTCTGCCCGAGGGTGATGTCACCATTGCCGTTGAGTACTCCACGCTGAATTACAAAGATGCGCTTGCCATCAACAAAGGGGCGCCTGTTGTACGCTCTTTCCCGATGGTACCCGGTATCGATCTGGTTGGAACCGTATCTGACTCAGCAAACTCAGACTACAAACCCGGCGACAAAGTACTACTTAACGGCTGGGGCGTGGGTGAAGGTCACTGGGGCGGTCTAGCCGAAAAAGCTCGCCTCAAAGGCGAATGGCTGGTGCCACTACCCGAGGCGTTCGATGCTAAAACAGCCATGGCGATCGGCACTGCAGGATACACGGCCATGCTCTGTGTGATGGCTCTGGAGCGTCAGGGTGTAAAACCTGAAGATGGCGAGATTCTAGTAACCGGTGCTGCAGGCGGTGTCGGCAGTGTCGCTATCGCAGTACTAGCAAAGCTTGGCTATCAGGTAATTGCCTTAACAGGGCGTCCAGAGGAGAAGGAGTATCTGCAGTCTCTCGGCGCTGTCGATATTATCCCGCGTGAGGAGATGTCTGAGCCGGGGCGTCCACTAGCGCGTGAACGCTGGGCCGGCGTGGTNGATGTTGTTGGCTCGCACGTGCTGGCCAACGCCTGCGCCAGCACCAAATATGGCGGTACCGTAACAGCTTGTGGCNTAGCGGGTGGTATGGACCTGCCGTCAACCGTAGCGCCCTTCATCCTGCGAGGTGTTACGCTGGCAGGTATAGACTCAGTGATGGCACCGCGCGAGCTGCGCCTCGAGGCGTGGAGACGTTTAGGAGAAGATCTGGATCCTGCAAAACTGGGCGCCATTGCTGAGGAGATTTCACTCACTGAAGCGATTGATGCCTCAGCCCGAATCTTGGACGGTAAGCTGCGTGGGCGCGTAGTCGTGAAAGTGAGCTAAAACCTAAGTTTCACCGGCTGAGCCATCGAAATACTGGATGCGCTCAGCCTCAGCTTTCAGTAGTTGCTCAAACTCACCCATATTGATCGGCTTACTCATTACCGCATCAGCACCCGATTCGATCAACTTGTCGGTCTCTTCACCTACTACCGCAGCTGAGATACCAACTACCGGTCCGTCAAAACCGCGCTTGCGCAGCTCGGCAACAAACTCATAACCATCCACGTTCGGCATAAAGATATCGGTGACAACCAAATTGAACGTACCTCTATCGAACTGCGCAAGTGCCAACTGACCATCTTCAGCAGCAACCACTGACGCCCCTTTCACGGTTAACATTTTCTGGGTCAACAGTCGCAACGTGGCATTATCTTCAGCAAATAGAATCCGCAGACCTTGCCAATTAATCTGCTCCGCTTCGGCCACCTCTGCGCTATCGTCAGCCTCTATCTGGTCATCAGCCTGAGCGACAGGAGTCAACTCGAACTCCGCTACAAAGGTCGCTCCGCCACCGGGCGTATCCTCATATCGAATACTACCATTGAGCTTTTTCACCAGCGTTTCACAAATGGACAGTCCAAGACCCATCCCCTGAGACTCATTATCTGCCCGATGGAACGGCTGAAAAAGCTGTCCCTTAAATGATTCTGGCACGCCCTTACCATTGTCTGCGAAGCTCAACATCACTCTGGTACTCAGATCATCAATCTCTCGCGTGCGAAGAGTAATTCGCAACAGACTGGCGTCTGCATGGAAGCAAGCGTTTCGGATAAGATTGAGCGTGAGTTGACGAAGAAGTTGTGGATTTAAGCGGTACAGTCTTTCAGCACCCTCGTCGGCCGCTAGGGAGACCTCGAGCCGCGAATCCAGTGTCAGCGGCTGCAAAGCTAGGGTTGCTCGCTCCAGAATTGGGCGCAGCGCCATGATGCTCTCTTGAGTTTTGTAGACCCGATCGGGACTCACAAGGATGCGTACGTCATCCAACACATCCAGCAGATGATCAGCCTGATCGGCCAATGTCTGCGCATGTTCCGAGGCCTGATCAAGCTCAAGCTCATCCAGCAGCATCTTTATATTCGCCGCAGGTGTGCGCAGTTCATGTCCTATTACCGCGAACATCTGCCGCTCTCGTTCAGCTCGGTTTTGTAACTGTCCGCGTACTTTCTCCATCTCATGTAAGGAGTCCTGAAGCTCCCGGCGCTGGGCCGCCAAACCTGTAATATCTTGAATTATTACTGTCTGAGTCGGTGGTGTTGAGTGCGCATCAACAGCAATAACCGAGTACCGTAACCAGACCTCAGAGCCGTTGTCAGCCAAGTAGGGAAACTCAACGACTTCACCGATACTCTCTAGAGCTACACTCAACAAAGCGTGGTACTGGGCAGGAATACGCAGCAGTCGCTGTTCACCACCGCAAAAATCAAACTTCTGCTGCGGATCCTGGTAGATCGGCACCAGAATGCCTGTTTCTGTCTCTTCCTTGTAGATCGATAACTTAGCGACTCTCGACGCAGCTTGAATCTGACTCAACGAGTTACGCTGTTCAAACTCCACCTCTTTATGCTCGGTCAGATCGACCAGTGTCAAATTAAGCCTAGAGCGGGCCTCGACGCTGGCAGTAAATCGTAGCCAGCGCTTTGCACCGTCTTGCGTTGTTACGGGATAGAGATTCTCGAAAGCCTGACGCTGTTCAAAGCGTAGCTGCAGATCATCCCGATACTCCAGATCAACGCAGTTGATCAGATCTAACAGACCTCCGGCAGGTTCGAGCCCTATAGCCTCTCGAGCCGCCGCGGGAGCAACGATCTGTAGCGAGTCGAGATCGATCTCAAACCGAGTGGCTCGCGCCGCCTTCAAAGCATCCTGTAGCCTACCGTCCGTCCGCTCTGCAAGCCTGCGCGCTTCGTGCTCTGGATCAATATCAACTAGAGAGATCGACAGGGAGTCATCTTGTAGTTTGTAGGCGTGGTAGCTGACCATTGTATAGCCATACACACTGTCACCGATACGCACCCGCCCACTGACAGAATCCCCCCCACGCAATGCTGATTCCGCGGCAGCTGCGGCGGCTTCTCGGTCATCAGGATGTACTCTCTGCAAGATCTCTACCAGAGTCGCATTGAATTCAGGTGTCGAGCGCCGTAACAAGGCTTGAGCCACATGATTGGCGACCCACCGACCCTGTTGCGGAAAATAGTGCAGATAACCAACGCCTGAAAGGTTGGCGGCATGGTCCAAGGCTATCCCCACCGCCGAGATCTGCTTATATCCGGAACGGTAGACCAACAGCAGCGCAACAAGTGCAAAGCCCAGCAGCGCACTAATCAGCTCCAAATAGGTAGTGGTCGACCTGTTCTGTTCGGGTGAGTGGTTTATCAAAAAAAAGAGAAGCTCGGCCACACAAAACAGTGCGGCTAGCAGCAGTGCCAAATCTAATAATCTCTTTCGCGATAAATTCTTAAACACAACGACTTCTTAGTGCTTGCATGGCTATGAACCGATTTTAATTTGTAGACTAACTTATCTAGGAATAATTCTCACTACTCTATTACTGGATTCATCTAGCAAGATTGACGCCAAATGTTGGGGCTTGAGCATCGAGGTTGGAGACAAGCTGCTGTAGGGTATGATGTACGCGGCTAAAATCGGGGCGCTCAATATCGGCCGCCCGATACCAAAGAGCGACATCACGACGCGGCCCGGGTTCGGCAGCGACATCTAATAGCTGCGACTCGGCAAGTTGCCCAGTGAGCAACGCTAACCGCGCCGGCATGCGAACTAAATAGTCCGTCGTTTTAAGTAGATGTAGAACGGTGAATATACTGCCAGTAAAAGCCATTTTAGCTGCCTGGGGACCGGCAAACTCGCCTTGGGCATCGAGAAAACCGGCCCGCGCACCTGCGGTAATCCATTGTTGCTGTTCCAGCTCCTGCGGTGATATCGGCCCCGCTCGTCCAATGAGTTTTGATTTGGCTCCCGCCAGCACCCCGGCCCGGTCGCGAAACAGTATTTCGCGTTGCAACTCCCCCTGAGGCACGGTGAGATGCGCTGGGGCCAGCAAAAAATCCAGCTCCCTCTCCTGCAGTAAGCGCATCTGTACGGACGCAGAACCGGTACGAAGGTGAAATACATGCTGTGACTCTTGCAGCAAAAGCTCAGCAAAATCTCGCGCTGTGGCAAACTCCCAGAGCGGATCGATACCAATCGCAAACTCACTTTGATAGCCCGAGTGAAACTGCCGAATGACCTCCTCACCCTGATCGGTATCGGCCAAAATCCGCTCACCGATTAGCGCCAAACGCGCGCCAATTTCAGTAGGAACGACTCCGTATCGTGTGCGCTTAAGCACCGGCGCACCCACACGGGCCTCTAACTGCTGAATACCACGCGTCAAGGTCGGCTGAGTGACATAGAGCTGCTCAGCTGCACTACTAATCGAACCCTGCTTTACAACGATAGCTAACTGTTTCAATAGGTTAGGATTCATATATGCGTATTCTTTATATCTGAGAGGAAATATCTATTTTTCTTTATACCTAATCAGCATTAGAGTGTCCAAAAACAAGGAGACGACCATGCAATTTCATCTCAACGGTTACACCCCCGGTGACCCTCGCTATGCAGATCCTCAAGACGCAGTAGTTCCACCGCCGATTAAACGCCCACTGCCAGAAGAGGTAGACGTACTGATCGTGGGTTGCGGACCTGCAGGTTTGAACCTAGCTGCGCAGCTGTCCCAGTTCGGCGAGATAAAAACTGCAATAGTTGATATGAAGGATGACCGTCTACTTGTTGGCCAGGCTGATGGGATGGCCTGTCGTACCTTAGAGATGTTCCAAGCTTATGGCTTTGCGGATCAAATCATTCAAGAGGGGTACCAGGTTAATGAGGCCGCGTTCTGGAAACCCGATCCAAGCGACTCTTCAAAGATCGCTCGTGCTGACAAGGTCGCCGATGTCGAAGAGGATCTCTCGGAGATGCCGCACCTGATTATCAACCAGGCGCGAGTGCACGATCATTTCCTCGATGTAATGCGTAAAAGTCCGGGCAAAGTAGAGCCACACTACCAGCGTCGTCTACTCGATATTGAAGTCGATCCAGAGGGTGGCGAGTACCCAGTTACGGTACGCCTCGAGCGCGGTGTCAGCGTGGCGCAGTTCAACAAGGTAGTTGAGACCGTTAAAGCCAAATACGTTGTCGGTTGTGATGGGGCACGCTCTAGTGTGCGTACGGCGATTGGCAAGGAACTCGTAGGCGATCCTCTGAACCAGGCTTGGGGTGTGATGGATGTCCTGCTCAATACTGACTTCCCCGATGTACGCCTCAAAGCACTGATTCAGTCCGATAACGAAGGCAATATGCTGATCATCCCACGTGAGGGTGGTTACATGATTCGTATCTACGTCGAGCTGGACAAGCTCAAAGAGGACGAGCGTGTCGCGCGTGATCAGATGTCGCCTGAAATACTGATCGCAGCGGCTAACCGCATCATGAACCCCTACACACTTGATGTTAAAGAGGTTGCTTGGTGGAGCGTTTACGAGATTGGCCAGCGCATCACTACCGGCTTTGATGATTCAACTGAGGATCGCGCTGCGCGCGTATTCCTTGCTGGCGATGCCTGCCACACCCACAGCCCGAAAGCGGGCCAGGGCCTAAACACTTCAGTGATGGATACTTGGAACCTTGGCTGGAAGNTGGCCCATGTCCTGACAGGTCGCGCGGATGAGTCGCTGCTTAAAACCTACTCAACAGAGCGTCATGAATACGGCAAGAAGCTAATCGACTTTGATAAAGAGTGGGCAGCGATGTTCAGTGCCAAGCCAAAGACTAAAGAGAATCCAAACGGCGTAGATCCGGAAGAGTTCAAACGCTACTTCCAACTCTTCGGTCGCTACACTGCGGGTGTCTCTATCCAATACCGCCCATCAATCATGACGAGCGAGGGCAAGCACCAGGATCTGGCTACTGGCCAAACGATTGGCATGCGTTTCCACTCAGCACCGGTCATTCGTCATGGCGATGCTAAGCCCGTACAACTCGGCCATTGCATCACAGCCAACGCAGCCTACCGTCTGTTCCTATTTGCTGGTCCAGAAGAGCCGATGAGCGACAGCTGCAGAGTTAAGGCTCTGTGCGAACGCTTGGCCACAGATCCAAAATCACCCATTAAACGCTATACACCGGCAGATGCTGATCCCGATTCAGTCATTGATGTGCGCGCGGTGTTCCAGCAGCACCACCAATCNTTCGAGACCACCTCGATGCATCCAGTGTTGGCGCCAGAGAAGGGCCGCTACGGGCTGCGTGATCACGAAAAGGCTTTCTGTGTCGACCATCTAACTGGACCTGATATCTATGATATGCGCGGCATCAGCCGTGAAGGCTGTATCATTNTTGTGCGCCCAGATCAGTATGTAGCTGATGTGCTACCGCTGGAAGATTTTGACGGCTTGTGCCACTTCTTCGAACCGCTGTTGAAGGATGTGTAACAGTCCAAGATCGAGGCCACTTATCAGTTGAGCGGCCTGCTCATGATGAGTCAACTACCTCTCGGCTATGAAAAACGGTGGTTGGCTACCGTTAGCGCAATGTCCGCAGCTGTAACGGGCTTATGAAGGACATCAATAGCCCCTAGACTCTTAAGCCGCTGACGTGTATCAGGGTCGGTACCCCCAGTAANAATCAGGCTATCAAGNCTCTTTCCAATCANGCGCAGCTCCCTGAGTAAGTCTAACCCGTCAAGGTTCGGCATATTCAGATCCGATACGAGAAGATCAAACTCTTGCTGTTCCAAAACTTCCAGTGCAACGGNGCCGTCCTCAACTTCAGCAACCACTGCGCCGAGGCTTTCGAGGTACTTTTTCATAAGCATTCGCTGGAACTGATCGTCGTCAGCNAATAAGATCCGCGCACCATTCAGTACTGACTCAACTTGTTCAGCTTTGGTAACGGCATCCGCATCTACTTGAGCCGGGCTGACTGGTAATTGAACAATGAAAGTAGCGCCCTGACCGTATCGAGTTCGCGACTAATCGACCACCGAGGCTGGTAGCAATTTGACGACTCGCATAGAGCCCAAGCCCAGTGCCGTTCCTATGCTTATCACCGCGCTCAAACACACCAAACATTGACTCAAGTTTCTCTTGCGCTATGCCAACGCCATCGTCGGTAACTTGCATGTCTAGAATGGGTTTATCTGAGTCGGGATTTTCTATCGAGAGCCTAATCCTAATTTGCGAACCTTCACTGTGAACTGCTGCATTCTTCAGTAGGTTGGTGAGGATCTGGCGCACGGCTTGAACTGGAACCTCATAGGCCTTGGCAGCATACTTATCTGCCACCAGCTTCGTGGCAATGCCATTCTCTTTAAACACAAACCGCAGCGAAGTCAGGACCCGTTCAGTTAATGCATAGGGGGCCTCAACGCGTCGAGCGTAATGTTTGGATTCATTTGGATCCAGTATTACCTGCAGATCATCCAAGACGTTAAGAACATGGTCGGTTGAGCTCACCAGACTGGAGCCGTAGGGTTCTTGAGACGCGATTTTTTGCTCATCCATCATCATGCGCATTGACGCCAGAGGGGTTCGCAATTCATGCGCGAGCACGGCCAAGCCCTGCATCAGCTTCGCTCGCTCTTGTTTCAACGTCGCGGCTACGTCTTGATACCTTTCGCGCGATCGCAAAAGCTCTGTGATATCGGTCACCGTGATTAACACACGGTCATCAGTGAAGCGGGCCTTAGTGAGTTGATGCCACCGCTCGGTCTGTTTTACGCGTAGCGACTTGGGCGCTGTATCCGACCAGTTCAGTAACCAGAGACTAAAACGAGAGTCAATATCAGCGTAGAGCGAAGCGAGCCTTGAACCAATCGAGAAGTCGAACTCTTTGAGTAGTTCCGTGCCTGAGCCGTTGGCGCGCTCGATTGCGCCACGTTCAGTTACAATAAAATAGGCAACCGGAGCCGCTTCAAACAGGGCTGTGTTGGCGGCAGCCTGATCTTGAGCAAGCACCGCAGCATGTTCCAACTCCTCATTCTGCGCGAGAAGCTCGGCGTGGTAGACGCTGATCTCGTGAATCAACTCATCAGAGGACAGCTTTACGAAATCCTTGTCAGGTGTTTCGACCCCTGCACGCTCAATTCGTCGTCTTAGCTCTTCAAAACGGTTATTCACTGATTTGGGTCTCAATTATGGCGACGAACGAGCTCGTCTACACTTTTGTCATCGAGTATATCGGAACTACTATTATAGTCGACTAATCGAAAGTCTAGCCGCCTCATCGAACTGGGCGACCGCATCAAGCGTCATCGGATCGCAAAGTAGATCATCAAGGAGCGGGCCAGGCAGGGTAAAGCAGCGGTGACCATTTGCCAGCAAGTGCTCAAACTGCCCGATATTTCGCAAACTTGCCACCAGAATGTTGGTTTTCTGGCAGCTCGTTCTAAGTCCGGTAAAAATTGCGTCTGCATCTCGATCAGACTCGATCAAGCGGGCGTAGTAGGGTGCGGCGTAGCGTACGCCGAGGCGCTCAGCAATCGCCCCCATAGGAACAGAGTAGACACCGGTTAGCGTGGTACGTTCAGGCACTCCGAGGGTTTTCACTAGGGAAAAACCCGCCTCAGTGGCAGGAATTTTAACGATTGTCTGCTCTGAAAGCTCTAGGATCTGTTCGGCTGCGCCGTGCCAATCATCACCAAACACCTGTAGTTGGATATGTTCAAAGCCCAGATCAAGCGCCTCATCAACCAGAGCGCGGTAGCGGGCAAAGCTAACATCTAACCCAGCGCGCTGAATCAACAATGGGTTGGTGGTGATAGCCGAAAAAAGCCCCGTGGTTGATACTCTCTTCCAATCTTCACGCTTCGCACTATCTAATAGCCATTCCATCGGGGTAAAATCCGCCTCGTCCAAAACTTTAGTATAAGACTTCACCGTCTAATTCATAGCGATTACTTTGCGTAAGTACTTAGGGAGTAATGATGTTTCTTGCTTGTGGCGATGCCCTTTATGATGTTTTTCCTGGTGACTCAGCCTCTTCCGGGCAGATCACACTCAACGCGACTGTAGGAGGTTCACCGCTCAATGTCGCGATCGGCATGGCGCGCCTCGGTTTAGAGACCGGCTACCTTACAGCAAACTCCAAAGATGCATTGGGCCAGAAACTGGCTAAACATCTCGAGTCCAACGGCGTCTCGACTCAATTTCTTGCGCCCAGCGATCTCAACACGTCACTGGCAATGATTGCGTTGAACGAACAGGGCCATCCAAGCTACTCCTTCTACCTAGAGGGCTGTGCCGATGTATCACTCAGCCAAGAGCAGTGCCCAGAACCGTCGCAGTTCAGAGCGATCTCGCTAGGATCCTACAGCACTGTGGTAGAGCCTTGTGCAACCACACTGGCTTGGTTTGCGAATGAAGCACAAGAGAGCGCTCTGATCGCCTACGATCCAAATATTCGCCCATCTATTCAGCCGGATCGTGCAGTTTGGCAAGCAACCGTCGAAAAGCTCGGATCTATTGCCCATGTTATGAAACTGTCTGATGAGGATATCGCCTTCTTGGCTCCGGACAGCAGCATCGCAGCGTACGCTCAGAGCTGCCTGGAGCTAGGCCCACGCTGGGTTTTTGTGACTCAAGGTGGTGAAGGTTCTCAGGTGTTTGGTCAGAACGGCGAACACTTCAGTGTGGCTGCGCCTAAGATTGATGTTAAAGATACCGTGGGTGCCGGTGATACCTTCCAAGCGGCGATGATCTTCGAGATCTTTGAGCAGGGCGGCCCCGCCATGTTGGATACGCTAGATGCCGAGCGTGTCTGTCGTTTTGCCTCACACGCGGCTGCCCTCACCTGCGAACGCGTAGGAGCCGACCTTCCGACTCGCTCAGCGATTGCAGAGCGCTGGAGCCTCTAATGAAGTTCGTCGCCGCTCTTTTAGCGAGTGTGCTACTCAGCGTTCCTGCGAAGGCAGAGTGGCCTGAGCCCTACAGCTTTATCAGCGGTGACGACCTTTACGATGCCCTGTCACAAGAGTCGATGGTGCTGCAGGGATACACCCTCGGCGTTGTTGACGCGCTCAAGCACTCAACTGATCCCCGCGAGTGTTTTGCGATTCCACTACGACCTGATGCCGATCAGGTCATCTATGCTAGCTTTGTCAACTTTTGGCGAGATCAAGCGAAGCGCCCCGCAAATGCCGTCGACGCGATCACAATGATGATGCGGTCTGAGTTTTCGTGCGAAGTTCAGTAACTCCCTATCTCTCTAACCTAGACTGGCAGGTCTGACGAAAGAGCAGTAGCCAGCACTCTACATATGACACAACGATATATTTCTGCTTAAGCTCTCCCATATTCGAAAGTCGNATATTCACATACGCCATATGATTTATGCTCAGTATGCGTAATCAGTCTAGGTTCTNATACCATTTTGCTTTGCGATTGACGTCTCAAACCCCTAGGATAGAGATGACCAAAATGGAGAGAGACAATGTTGGTACGATTTATGTCTGCTTTGCTCGCTACCTTTNCGCTCATGAGCGGGTTTGTTGGTAGCAGTGCATTTGCAGCAGAAGACGCTGAGAAGAAATCGATTTACTGTGATGATGGTTCACTCTGTGTACCAGACGGAGAACCGGAGCCGGAGTGTGACTAATCTGTAGTCAGTCACTAGGTATCGTCACGTAAACACCGCAACACTCAAAAATAAAAGAAACACTGAGGGAACAAACTATGATCCGTAAATCACTGATGGTTGGCCTANTCGGCATTGCTGCATCTGGNTTTGCCACGCTAGCATCTGCAGAAGATAAGCCAGTTGGCATCACTGGCAGCTTAATGAGCGTTGAAGTAATGCACAACGGCGCAGCAGTGACCATTGAGCGTAACGCTGATAACCAAAACACTGTAAATCCATCTTTCGCGCTGACTTCACGTCCGTGCCCACCGTTCTGTATCCAGCCTATGAGCCTTGCTCCAGGTGTTGAGACAATCGGTGAAGTTGAGATGATTGACTACCTAGACCGCATGTCCAGCGGCGACGACTCTATCTTGGTAATCGACTCACGTACTCCAGACTGGGCTGAGCGTGGCATGATTCCTGGCGCGGTCAACATCCCGTGGACTGCATTGAACACTGGGAAAGGTGCCGATCCAATCTCTATCGGTGATATCTTCACTGAACAGTTCGGTGCTGAAGAGTTTGATGGCCTGTGGAAATTTGGTAACGCTAAAACTCTAGTTCTGTACTGTAACGGTATGTGGTGTGGCCAATCGCCAACCAACATCAAATCGCTGCTCGACTTCGGCTACCCTGCTGAGAAGATCAAGTGGTACCGTGGCGGTATGCAGAACTGGGAAAACCTGGGTCTGACTACAGTTAAGCCATAAGCTGAGGATTAGCTCAGTCAAAATAGAAAGCAGTGCCCTCAAAAGCACTGCTTTTTTATTCGCACTTTGTAGAGACGATAACAATAAGAGAGCCCAACCATGAAAAAACTACTTACTATTGCAGCTTGTGCACTTATCTTGAGCGGCTGCCAAGCTACGGCAGAAAAAGCGGCAGCACCTGCGGGTAAACCAGTCGGCGTTACAAGCAGCCTGATGAGTGTTGATGTGATGCACAACGGTGCGTCGGTCACGATTTCCCGTAACGCTGACAACAAAAACACCGTTAACCCTAGCTTCGCACTGACTTCCCGTCCCTGCCCGCCATTCTGTATTCAGCCGATGAAACTGGCTGAAGGAGTGGAGACCATCGGTGAGACTGAGATGCTAGCGTACCTAGAGAAGATGACAGCCGGTGACGACTCCATTCTCGTTATCGACTCACGTACCCCAGATTGGGCGGAGCGTGGGATGATTCCGGGTGCCGTAAATATCCCTTGGACTGCACTGAACACAGCAAAAGGGGCTGACCCAATCTCTATCGGTGATATCTTCACTGAACAGTTCGGTGCAGAAGAGTTTGACGGCCTGTGGAAGTTTGGCGGCGCTAAAACTTTGGTTATGTACTGTAACGGTATGTGGTGTGGCCAGTCGCCAACTAACATCAAGGCGCTGCTCGACTTCGGCTACCCAGCTGACAAGATCAAGTGGTACCGTGGCGGTATGCAGGATTGGGAGAACCTCGGCCTGACGACGGTTAAGCCTTAATCGCCCACCATCGACAAAGCGGCACCTTCGGGTGCCGTTTTTTGTTGATCAGAAAACCTCTCTCTGCGTATCTTTACAGCATGGATAATCTTATTGAAATTGAATCTAGTATTCGACTCGGAGCCTTCCTATCAATCTTTGCAGTGATGGCTTTGTGGGAAATTCTGGCTCCGAGACGCGAGTTGAGCATCGCTAAAGGCAGACGCTGGCT
>JGI26082J51739_10000548_pt1 | contig 23555 bp, 20 predicted proteins | sample SaaInl5LU_22_DNA_FD_51739 | JGI IMG/M metagenome (IMG submission 51739)
GCAGTAACCCATACGTCGATAACCAGGCCGGGTAATCTCGTCCAAGTCCGCCTTGTCACCAACAATGTGCAGCACTTGAATGCCCGCGGCATTCAGCTGCTCCAGACTCTGAATCACGGTGTCGTTGATGCTCTTGGCTCCAAGTGAGCCGCCGGTCACCAACAGTGTTGGCAACATTGGATCCAGGCCAAGCTCGACTCGGGCCTGTTGCTGATCGTAGCCGGAAGCAGACTTCACAATCTCAGCCCGAATCGGCATTCCGGTAAGGGTCGCCTGCTTCAAATCGCTATTTGAGAACGAAACCCCGACAAAGCTGGTCAGCCTAGCCCCCAACTTATTGGCAAAACCGGCCAGAGCATTGGCCTCATGAACAACAAGCGGTGTCCGGGTTAGCTTGGCGGCAATGTAAGCAGGCGCCGAAGCGTAGCCTCCGAACCCAACCACGCAATCGATCTCACGGGTCCTGATGATTCTGGCAACCTTTAGCGATGCCGCCAGCAACCTAAACGGGAAACCAACAAGGGCAAAAGAGAGCTTTCTAGGAAGCGGCAACCTTGGGATTGTCAGAAGTTCAAACCCGCGGTTTGGAACCAGCCTTGATTCAAGCCCCTCTTTGGTGCCCAAGGCAATTGCCTCGTGGCCAGAGTCTCTTAGAAACTGCCCGAGTGCTAGCAGCGGGTTTACATGGCCACCGGTGCCGCCACCGGCAAGCAAAAATCTACTCATCTGGTCACTCTACCCAGACTCTTTACTCGGTCTCGCTCAACAGCTAAAACCACCCCGATTGCAGCCAGCGTCGAAATCAGCGATGAACCACCAGCAGAAATAAGCGGCAGTGGCACCCCGAGTACCGGCAGTAGACCGAGCACTACGGAAATGTTAATTAGACCCTGGAAAACCACCCAGAGCATTACTCCAACAACTAGATTGCGGCTGAATGAATTGGTCTGATTCTTGGCAATCGAGAACATGGTAAGCCCCAGCGCCAAGAACAGTAAAATCACAACCATTGCCCCAATCAGCCCAAGCTCTTCGCCTATACGGCGAAAATGAAGTCGTTTTCAACCTCCGGGATCCAACTCCACTTGAGCTTTGATCTGCCAAGCCCAGTCCCCCAGATGCCTCCGGAAGCTAGCGCCCAGGTGCCGTGCTCGTATTGCCACCGAACACCCATTGGGTCCGCAGCCTCCGGGTTTAGCCAAGCGTCGAATCTAGTTAGTCGGGATGGGGAACCAATCACCAATAATGCTGCTGCCCCAACACCCAGCAGGCTGATGCCCATGGTGTAGGACCACGGCATGCCAGCGATGATGAACAGTCCCATCAACATGACCACCATTACAACGCCGGTACCCATGTCCTTACCCAGCGCTACCACCAAAAACAACGCGGCGACCGATGCCCCGAAAATCCTGAGCCAGATTTGACGGTTTCGAATTGCGTCGTCGGAAAGCTGAGCTAATTGGTGGGAAAAGGCCAGGATTAGTCCCAGCTTCAAAAACTCAGATGGCTGGATGGAAGTAAAACCTAGATCCAGCCAGTTTCTGTTTCCATTGATTTCAACACCAACAATTACGGTTGCCAACTGCAGCCCGAGTGTGATGTAGAGAGCGATAGCGCCAATCCGACGCAAGAAACCCAGCGGCAAGTTCGAAGTAATCGCCAGTGCGGCCACGCCGATTATGGCGAAGCCGCCCTGCCGCAAAAAGGTTGCACCGGCGTTAGCGCTTTGCTTGAAGCTATCGACGGTGGAGGCGCTTGCAACCATTGCCAACCCGATCAGGACTGTCAATGTGGTCAGAGCAAGCAGCAGGTAGAACTGCTTTGACTGGGCGCGGAAGGTGGGCCTTAAAACGCCCTTGAGTTCGGTCACTTTGCACCCAACCCTCGGACCGCCTCGACAAATTGATTGCCCCGGTCGGCATAATCAACAAACTGATCCATGGAGGCGGCAAGCGGGGCTAGCAAGACAGTGTCCCCGGGGTTGGCAAATCCAGCGGCAAGCTCGACAGCCGATGCCATTGCCCGGTCTTGGTCAGCTATGGCCAGCTCCAGATCCGGCAGATGCTTTGCGAAGAGCTCCTCAAGCACAGTGGTGTCCTTGCCAATCAAAACCGCGGCCCTGATTTTTGAGGCGTGCTTGAGGATCACCGGTTCTGGATCAACTCCCTTGAGTAGACCCCCAAGAATCCAGACGATCGAATCAAAGGATGAAAGTGAGCTGTCGGCAGCGTGTGCGTTGGTGGCCTTTGAATCGTTTATAAATTCAACGCCGCTAAATTCGCCACAGTACTGGATTCGGTGCGGCGCAATCACAAACTCGCGAATTGCCTCACGAATCACAGCCGGTTCAATCCCAACAGCCCTGGCAATCGTGGTAGCTGCAGCACAGTTGGCCAGCAGCTGCTTTGAAATTCTTGAGATGTTTGAAATGTCATCAAAGCTCGCAATTTCCAGCGCCGTGTTTTTACGGTCGTCCAAAAAGGCGCGGTCAACCAAGAAATCATCGACATAGCCGACCATTGACACCGCTGGAGACCCGAGACTGAAGCTGACTGCTCTGGCGCCTTCGGCAACGTCGGCCTGCTCGGCAGCGGCGAGCGTGTTCGGGTCTTGCTCATTGAAAACAATCACCCCGGTGGTGTTTTGATAAACCTTCGATTTTGCCTCAAGGTACTGGTCAAAATCCCCATGCCAATCCAGGTGGTCCTCGGCGATGTTCAAAAATGCACTCACGACCGGCTCGATTACCCCCAGGTAGTGGAGCTGGAAACTTGAGAGCTCGATAACGAAGTAATCAAAGCCATTTGGATCTCTAATCGCATCCAAGATCGGAGTTCCAATGTTCCCGCAACTGATGGCGGTTTGACCGGAGCGATTGATCATGGCCTGAACCATCTCGCAGGTGGTGGTTTTTCCGTTGGTGCCGGTAATCGAAATCCACTTTGCAGTTTTTTGTGTCTTATCCCGAAGCCGCCAGGCCAGATCGATGTCTGTCAAGAGCTCCCAGCCTCTTTTTTGAACCTCTTGCACCAATGGATGCTCTGGACTAAAGCCAGGGGAAACGATGACCAAATCTGGCTCGAATCCAATCTGGTCAAGGACCGATGCCTCTTCCGATGCAAAGAACTTGGCGCCGATTACATCTACTAGATCGATTAGTTCCTTTGCTGCACTTCCACCCACGGCGGCAACCTCGAGCCCGAGCTCGACCAGGGTGTCACAGGCCGAAAAACCAGACTTGCCCAGTCCAAGTACGAGGGCCTTCTTGCCGGACCAGGATCCATGCCAACTTACTGGAAGGGTCATATTCCATAGATCCATTCGACATAGAACAAGCCGACGCCGGCTACCGCACACAAAGCGGCGATGATCCAGAACCTGACCACAATGGTGATTTCAGCCCAGCCTTTTAGTTCAAAGTGGTGATGCAGCGGAGACATTAGGAAGACACGTTTGCCAACACCGGTCCTGCGCTTGGTGATTTTGAAAAAGACTCTTTGAATTACTACGGAGCCGGTCACAATCACGAAGATTCCGCCAATCAAAATCAACAGCAATTCGGTTCTGGAGACAATCGCCAGTGCGGCGAGTGCTCCTCCAAGACCCAGTGAACCGGTGTCGCCCATGAAGATCTGCGCTGGGGACGTGTTCCACCAGAGGAATCCGAGGCAGGCGCCCACTATCGCGGTTGCCACCACGGCAAGATCAAGTGGATCACGCACCTCATAGCAGGACGTCAAGTTCTCAGTGACATTCGCGCAGCTCTGGTTGAATTGCCAAAAGCCGATGACAACGTATGCGCCGATGGCAATAACTAGAGAACCAGAGGCCAGTCCATCAAGGCCATCGGCAATGTTGACTCCATTCGAGGCTGAAGCCACAAGCAAATACACCCAGCCAATAAACAGGGTCATGCCGATAAAGGTTCCCCAGAAAAACAGGTCAACGGGAGTGTCCCGGAATAGCGAAATCGCAGTGGAGGCGGGAGTTAGGCCCTGCTCATCTGGAAACTGCAGCGCCAGCACCGCGAAGACCACGGCCACAATTCCCTGCCCCGCGATCTTTGCCCAACCACCCAAGCCCAAACTTCTTTGATTGCGAACCTTGAGCAGGTCATCAATAAAGCCGATCAGCCCAAGCCCGACCATCATAAATAGCACCAAAAGCGCTGAGGCTGAAGGGCTTTCACCGTTGATGAGCTTCGCAGCAAAATAGCCAATCACCGCAGCAGCCAAAATTACGATGCCACCCATGGTCGGGGTGCCACGTTTCGTGTGGTGAGCTTCGGGGCCATCGTCCCTAATGAACTGACCCCAATTTAGTGATCTAAAAATTGCGATAAAGCCCGGTGTTGCAAACAAGGAAATAAATAGCGAGATACCACCGGCCGCTAACAGCGCTCTCATTTCACACCCGCCAACTGGTCTCCTAGAAATCTCAATCCGGCCGCATTGCTGGATTTAACCAAGACCACATCGTTTGGCTCAAGACTGGCACGGATTGGCTCAAATGCCTCTGAGACAGACCCGAAAAACTCAGATTCACCGTCCCAGCTGCCCTCTGCGGTTGCTGCCAAGTGCAACACCTTGGCGTCCTGTCCCACCACGAATAATTTGTCAATGTTGTACCTGACAACCAGTAGTCCAATGGCGTGATGCTCTTGATCTGAAATTTCCCCGAGTTCGGCCATGGCGCCCAGAACCGCAACGGTTCTGTGGCCCGACCGACCGATTACAGCAAGGCTCTGCAACGCTGCTTTCATGGAATCTGGAGAGGCGTTGTAGGCGTCATTTATGAGGTGAAATCCCTGGTCTGATCTCAGAAGCTGCATCCGCCAGCGCTCTGCCATTTCCATCTCGGAGAGAACCTTTAGGCAGTGGTCTGTATCAATACCTAGAAGCCGTGAAACTTCTAAAGCCGCAGCAGCGTTCATGGCCTGGTGTTCGCCCAAAATTCGCATACTGAGCTCACTGTTGGTCTCGCCGATTCGCAGGCTGACTTTTGTGCCATCTAGGCTCAAGTCGGTTGCGGTGATTCTGGTGCTGGCGTTTTCGTCATAGCCAAATCCGGAGACAGCGACACTGACCCCGGTTTCCATTGCTCTAACCACTGGGTCATCAAAGTTCAAGACAACCTGCTTGGTGGCAAATTCGATTAGCTCAGCCTTGATTTTGGCGGTTACCTCAATGCCTCCAAAGGCGCCGGCGTGGGCGAGCCCGACCTTCAGCACCACCGCGATATCGGGCAGGGTCCAGGCTGCCAGTTTGGCAATAGATCCGAGCCCGGCAGCCCCGTACTCAAGAATCAGGTAGCGGGTTTCGTGGTCTATCCGCAGCACGGTTGTGGGCAGACCCACCAGGTTGTTATAGGACCCAACTGGGGCAACGGTTGGTGCCAGCGGAGAAAGGATTTCTCGAAGCATGTTCTTGGTCGAGGTCTTGCCGTTCGATCCGGTTATGCCGATTACCGTCAAATTGCCCGTTGACCGAACCCTCGACAAGACCAGCTTGGCCAGATCCGACAGAGCTGCGACTGAGTCCGCCACAACTATTTGATTAATCTCTGCGGCTTCGTCTGGCTGCTGGAGAATGGCCAATGCGGCACCGGCCTGAACCGCTGCAGCAAGATGACGGTGGCCATCATCGTTCGCGCCGACCTTCGCAAAAAAGATCCCGCCCTGCTCTACAGACCTGGAATCGGTGGTGGAAACCCCAGAAACCAGGTCGGTTTCGGCTCCCCTAAAAATTGTTCCACCAACTGCTTCAGCAATCTCGGCCAGGCTAAGTTCAATCAACTCTCTAGCGCCTTTCTTGCAACCGCAATCGCATCAAAGGGCAGCTTCTGCCCCTTTACCTCGCGATAGGTTAGGTGACCTGGACCACACCACAGAATTGCCCCACCGCTCGCGGTGATATTCACAGCTTTAGCTATCGCCTCAGCTGGGTCTGCAACCTCAAATATTCGATCCGAGTTGGTTTGTTGCAGCGCTGCATCCAGCAGAGTTTTGCGAATTAGTGCCGGATCCTCACTCCTTGGATGCTGGTCAGTTACTACCAAGATGTCGCCGTACTTCGCGGCTGCAACCGCCATTTCAGATCGCTTGCCGGGGTCCCGATCTCCGGAAGCTCCAAAAACTATTGTTAGTTCCGGGTATTTGCTCTTGAGCTCTCTGCCAGCCGCATCAATGGCAGCCGGGGTGTGGGCGTAGTCAACATAAACGTGTGGCAACCCTGGCCCCACCAGCTCGAGCCGGCCCGGAACCTGTATTTCCATAGCTTCGGCAGCGCTTGTTAGCTCCCGCGCGTCGAAGCCGGCCTCAAGCAACATAATGACTGCCAGCGCCAGGTTTTTGGCCATCAGGGGGCCAATTTCAAGGTTCAGCTCTAGGTTCTGCTTGCCTGTGATCTTCAACCCATGGTCTGTTTTTTCAAGTTGGTACTGCAGGCCGTCACCAATGCCGACGCCGGCTATCTCCAGGCCTTCTAGCAATTGCTTGGCGAAGTCATCTTCAACACTGATAACAGCGCTGTCACTGAACTTATTCGTGAACAGCTCGCGTTTGGCGCTCAGGTAGTCATCCATGCTGCCGAAATCATCAAGGTGGTCGCGACTCAAGTTGGTGAAACCAGCCACTTCAAAGTGCATTCCATCCACGCGATGCCTTGCTAATGCCTGTGCGGAAACCTCTATTACCAGTGCCTGGGCGCCAAGCTTGGCCGTCTCTGCGGCAAGCCAGTGAAGCCTTGGGGCTTCCGGTGTAGTTAGGTGTGACTCAAATTGGTGGTCTTCAAAATTGGTGCTTGCCGAAGTTGATAGTCCAGTGCCAACTCCCATGCCCTGAAGCAACTGCTGCAGGTAAAACGAGGTTGAAGTCTTTCCATTGGTGCCGGTTACCCCAAAAACCCGAAGCCCCAAATCTGCGGTACCGAAGACTTCGGCAGCTACCTGACCAGCGATAGCCCTGGGGTCACTGTGGCGAAGACTTGGCAGCTCGGCTGCAACTTCTCGGTCAGATAGAACTGCCACCGCACCATTGGCAACTGCCTGATCTAGATAATCCAGCCCGTGGCTTTTTGCTCCCTGGACCGCTATGAACAGGCAACCGGGGGTGACCTGACTGGAATCCATTGCAACCGAGACAATTTCAACTTCCGGACTACCGGTCAGCTCGAGGTTGAATTTCCTGGCAAGCTCGCTAGTCGTTTTCATCGATTTGGCCGTACTTGTCAGATGGAATGCTTCTGGATTCGGTGGTGGAGGGCGGAATTCGGTAGTGCTTGAGAGCCTGCTGCATGATGGCCTTGAAAGGAGGTGTCGCCTTGGACGAGTTGGAAACTCCCTCAGGGCGATAAATAGTCACACCCACCACGAATTTGGGGTTCTCGGCTGGGGCAATTCCGTAGAAAGAAATTGCGTACTCATCGCCATAGCCGCTACCTGACTTGATCTCGGCGGTACCGGTTTTGCCGGCCACTCGATAACCAGGAATGGCTGCGGTGTTTCCGACACCACCAAATTCAACAACTTTTTCCATCAGCTCAAGATTCAAATTTGCCGAGGCGGTTGACAGGACTCTGGTGGAACCCTGGTTTGGCGCATAGGCAATGGAGCCATCGGCAGCTAGGCAACTGTCAACCAGGATGGGGTCAAGCCGAACTCCGCCATTGGCGATTGCCTGATAGGCATAGGACATCTGCAAGCTGGTAACCGAGATGCCCTGGCCAAATGTGGTAACCAAATTTGTCATCTCGTCCCACTGGCTTGCAGGGTGCAAAATTCCAGAGCTTTCACCCTCAAAGCGCAGTGGACTTACCGACCCGAAGCCAAATTTCTTCAGGTACTCGTAACGGGTTTCCCTAGGTATTTGACTTGCAAAATTCGTCATTCCGGTATTTGAGGAGTACCGCAGTACTCCGGCCAGGCTCAGAGTGAAATCCTCGTGCGAAAAGCTGTCCTTGATATATTCGTTGTCAAAATCTAGGTTCATGCGGTCTGGAGCCGGAACAGTGTCGTACTCATCGGCTGCGCCTGTGTCTAAAACCATGGATGCACTAACAGCCTTCATGATGCTGCCTGGCTCAAAAGCTGCCTGGAAGATTCTTGAACCACGGTCTGCGGCAGGAACCGCCGCCGGATCGTTTGGATCCACGGTCGGAGCCTCCGCCGCAGCCAGGATCCTGCCAGTTTCGACTTCGACAACTATCGCCGACGCCCAGGTAGCAGAGAGCTCGTTGACGGTGTCAGCCAGCACCTGCTGCGCGAAGAACTGCAGATTGGCATCGATTGAAAGGTTCAGCTGTCCGCCGTCTTCGGTTGGCTGGGTGGTTTGGTTAGAGGTTGGGATTCGCACACCCTCAGCAGATCGTTCGAAGGTCTCTTGTCCGTCAACACCCGCCAGGCAGGTGTTGTATTGGCGCTCAAGGCCAGCCAGCGGCGTTCCGTCGCTACCAACGAACCCGAGGACATTCCCGGCAACCGCACCCATTGGGTAGAGCCGGTCCTCAAACTGGTCGAAGAAGATCCAGGGGATGTCTAGGTCGCGAATCGCGTTGAAGGTTTCAGCATTGACAGTCTTGGCAAGGTTTGAATACTCCGAGTCGCCCTCGAGTCGAATCATAATTTCGCCATAGTCAACGCCCAACAACTGCGACAACTCCAGCGCGATTTCATCAACGGATCGCTCGGTGCGGACGCCGTCTATTGTCTGAAAGACCGGACCCACATTCTTCGGCGCCGCATTCACATCATACCTAAAGACAGTTTTGGCCAAAACTTGCCCGGAAGAGTCGAGGATATCGCCGCGTAGCGCCTGCAGGGTTTGAGTCATCGACCTTGATGCCAGTGACTTCTCTTGGATTTCAGCTGCCTTTACCACCTGGAAATCAACCAGTCGCACACCTAGGGCGGCCACAATTAGGAACAGCACCACCGCGAAGGCGCCGAGACGGCGATTCAGCTTCGCGTGTGTTCCCATCAGGTGCCTATCTCGTTGGTGAAGCGGGGATAAACCCTGATTGCAAAACTAGACCAGTGTCGCTGTTATTCGAGGTTTCAACACTCACTTGAACCTCGCCGGAAGACACCGTGGCCAGTGAGAACTCGGAGATTGCTCCGAGGGCCGAGTTAGCAACGAGGTTGGCGCTAGCAACCTGCTGTCCCTCTGCCTTTGCTGGGCTGGGCTTTCCATAAATCTTGTTGCTTTCGATATCCAGCAAAACCGAGGCTGGGTTGGCAACCATGCCAAGTCGGTTTGCAGCATCTGCCAGGTTCTGTGGCGAGGAAAGTGATGAGACTTCCTCCTGAATGATTTGAACTTCGGTAGCCAGGTCTCGCTTTTCAAGCTTGAGTGAGCGAAGCTCGTAAGCATCATGGGTGAGCACCATATTCAGGCCAATTTGTCCGACCAGCACTGCTACCAGGCCGATGATCAACACCGCGGCTGCCATGAGGCTGGGACGAAGCTTCTTTGCTTCATTGGCCGAGACCATGAAAATGCTCATTAGATTACCTCGAGTTTTTCCGCTGCACGCAGCCTGGCCGAAGCCGCTCTTGGATTTTGTGAAAGTTCAATTTCGGTTGCTCGCTCCACTCCGCGAGTGATCACCGATAGCGCAGGTGATGTTCCAGGAAGCTGAATTGGCATCTCTACGGGAGTTGAAGAAACTGCGGCGGCTTGCATTGCGCGCTTGACGATGCCGTCTTCGAGTGAGTGGTAGGACATCACAACTAGCCGACCACCAACTCGCAAGGACTCGATAGCCTGTGGAACCGCAGATTCAAGACCCCCGAGCTCATCGTTCACTGCGATTCTCAGTGCCTGATAAATCCGCTTGGCTGGGTGTCCAGAAGTCTTGCCCGGTGCTGTCGGAATTACTGAGGTGACGATCTGATTCAACTCGGCGCTAGTTGTAATCGGCTGATCGCGACGAAGTTGCACTATGCGCTTGGCCACTGCAGCCGCATAGCGCTCTTCTCCGTATTCGCGGAAAATTCTTGTTAGTTCAGCTTCTGACTCGCGCGCCAACAACTCGGCGGCGGTCAGACCCTCGGATTGATTCATTCGCATGTCCAGAGCGGCATCCTGAGCATAAGAAAAGCCCCGGCCAGCATCATCCAACTGCAGCGAACTGACCCCAAGATCCATCAACACGCCATCAACCTGGTCAATCTGGAGCTCGTCCAAAATCTCAGCAATTTGGTCGTAGGTTCCGGCTACTGGAATGAAACGATCGCCAAATTTGGCAAGGCGCTCGGAAGCCAACTCCAGCGCCTGTGGGTCTCTGTCGATTCCAATAACTCGAAACTGAGAGTGCTGAGCCAGCAGCGCCTCAGTGTGTCCGCCCATGCCCAAGGTGCAGTCAATTACCACGGGTGACTCGCCTTCGAGGCCCGGACGCAAAAGCTCTAGGCAGCGTTCCAGCATTACTGGAAGGTGAAGATCTGCAGTTGATTGAGTCATAAGCTTTTGGGCCTTGCCCTGCACCTTGAACCTTGTCCGTCTATGAGCTTGGTTTTCATAGGTCCGACTTAGGGGAAGTAAGCCGGGACGGCCAAGGATCAAAGTGCAGGATTAGAACAACCCAGGAATCACCTCCTGAGCTTGCGAGGCGAATGTTTCTTCGTTACTGGATAGATATGTCTGCCATGCGGCGGCATCCCAAATTTCAGCTCTGGACCCGACGCCGATGATTACCAATTCTTTGGTGAGGTCTGCGTATTCGCGAAGCAGTGCTGGTACTAGGACTCGGCCCTGCTTATCAGGGGTTTCATCAGATGCTCCGGATAGAAAAACTCTCAAGTAGCGACGAGCCTCTTCGGAGGTGACAGGTGCCTGACGGACCTTGTCGTGAACGTCCTGGAACTCCTTGGCGGAAAAGACATAGAGGCAGCGCTCTTGGCCGCGGGTGATGACAACACCGTCTGAAAGCTCATCGCGGAACTTGGCCGGAAGGATGATTCTGCCTTTGTCATCGAGCTTTGGGGTGTGCGTGCCTAATAACATGCAGCCCCCTTTCGCTCTAGTTATTCTCCACTTTACTCCACTTTCCTCCACATTAGATTGTTTTGCAAGCATTTATTGCAAGATTTTTGAATAATTTGGGAAATAAAAAACCCCCGCCGAAGCGGGGGCTTAGAAGACTTGTCTAGTCGTTGTTGAAGCGCTGGTTCCAGCGATCTTCGAAATACGAGGGTCCGCCTGGCTCTTTGGCAGAGCGCGGTGCCGATGGGAGTCGGAAATTACTGCTAGCGGTAACCAAACCGATCACCATCACCATGAATGCCGCCACCCCAAAAAACGCCACCTGCAGGATTACAGCGAACACTAGAAGGCCAAGGCCGATTAGGGTGACCACCACTCCCAGCACCAGCTTGCGGCCGTTCTTGTTGGACGAGCCAACCTCTCGAACGCGATTGGCGAAGCTGGCGTCCTCTTCGATGAGGTTGCGCTCCATCTCCTCGAGAAGTTTGCGCTCACGCTCTGATAGGGCCATTGGTAATCTCCGTTCCTTCTCAATTGTAAACAACTGTGAGCCGCTAGGCTATCCCGCGTGGCTCAAGATTTTTTGTTAGAACTGGTTCAATCCAAGCTCGATGCCTTCTGCGATCAAAAACGCGAGGAGCTTACGAGCATATCTGATGACCTAATTCCCCTCATCGATTACACCCAAGCCCTACTGTCTGGTGGCAAGCGATTCCGGGCGCTGTTCTGTTACTGGTCATTCGCCGCCCAGCACTCTAGCCCAGTGACAGAGGATCAACTTTCAATAGACAGCCCGATTGTTGGGGTTGCCGCTGCCCTGGAGATGTTCCATGCTGCAGCGCTCGTTCACGATGATCTGTTGGACCAAAGCGACACTAGAAGAGGCTCCCCTGCTATTCACAAGCGCTTCGAGACTCTCCACAAGCAAAATCAATACGTGGGCTCAAGTGAACGATTCGGAGTCGCAGGTTCTGTGCTTGTCGGAGATTTGATGCTTGCCTGGAGTTCCGAGATTTTCGGCGAAGCACTACTTCATGGAGTCAAGGAGTCTGCCGAGGCAAGCTGCCGGAATGAATTCGGCAAAATGCGCTTCGAAGTGATGGCAGGTCAGTACCTGGATGTTCTAGAAGAAAACGCTGCGCCAACCCGAACCGACGGAGCTGCAGTTGCAAGGGCAAACCGCATCATGCTTTACAAGACAGCCAAGTACAGCCTCGAGGCACCACTGCTGATTGGTGCAGCACTTGCCGGAGCAAAAGAAGATTCACTCCAGCAGCTAAGTGATTTTGGTATCCCCCTAGGTCTGGCATTCCAACTCAGAGATGACGTTCTTGGGGTCTTTGGCGACCCGGAAATTACCGGCAAGCCTGCAGGTGATGACCTGCGTGAGGGAAAAAGAACCGTTTTGATTGCGCTGACGCTTGAGACACTGCCGAAATCCGTAGCCAAGATCTTCGAGGAGCTGTTAATCTCCGGCGACATCGATGCCGAGCAGCTGGATTTCATGCGCCAGACGATCGAAGACTCAAAGGCTCTTGAAAAGACTGAGCGATTGATCTCCGAGCATTCCTACCGGTCGATTGAGGCTCTTGCCGCACTTGAAATTTCAGATCAGGGAAGAAACGCCCTGGCAAAACTTGCTGACCAAGTCATTAATCGAGCGAAGTAGTTAGCCAAGCCCCTGGGCGGCCCGACGCACTGGCGCTTTGTGACCTGCCAGTAGCGCCGAAATCGGCTCAGTGCCGAGTTCATCGTTGACTTCGTACAGCCAGGTGATTGCCTCTTGGAGACTTAGCCCCAAATCCAACAGCAGAATCATGGTTCCCCTGATGCTGCTTAGTGGCTCACCATCAACAATCAGATTCGCCGGAACCATTGGTTCTTTTTCAACCTTGTATGAAAAAAGAATGTGCTCGTCGATCAATCGGCGAACTTTCCCAGAAGAAATACCTAGAAGGTCGGCAACCTCATCAATGGTTAGCCACGCATCAACTTTGTCAGTTATCAATTCCTAGTTCCTTGCAGTTTCCACAAGTTGCTCCGCTACCAAAAATGCTAGCTCCAATGACTGCTTGTGGTTCAGTCTTGGGTCACAAACCGACTCGTAGCGCTCTTCCAGCGTCTGCTCATCAATCAGCTCAGAGCCGCCTAGGCACTCAGCGACATCGTCGCCGGTCAGCTCAACGTGCAAACCACCTGGGTGGGTGCCAAGTTCGCGGTGAACCTCGAAAAAGCCCATGACCTCATCCATGACGTCGTCGAACCTTCTTGACTTGTAGCCATTCTTGGTGGTCATGCCGTTGCCGTGCATTGGGTCAGTAATCCAGAGTGGGTTGGCACCCGACTCCTGAGCTGCTTCAATCAGACGAGGTAGCTCGTCTCTAATCTTTCCAGCACCCATGCGGCTTATGAATGTCAGTCGTCCCGGCTCGCGGCTTGGGTCTAGCTTGTCAATCAGCTGCAGCACGTCTTCTTTAGTTGAGGTTGGCCCAAGCTTCACGCCAAGAGGGTTTTTCACTCGTGAGAAGTAATCGACGTGTGCGCCATCTAGCTGCCTGGTGCGCTCACCGATCCAAATAAAGTGACCGCTGGTGACATACGGGGCGCCCGACCTGGAATCAAGCCTTGTCAGTGGAACCTCGTAGTCAAAAAGCAGACCCTCGTGCGAAACGAAAAACTCAGTTGATTTCAGCTCGTTGGCATCAATGCCGCAGGCCTCCATAAAGCGCATCGCCCGGTCAATGTCCTGGGCAATATTTTCGTAGCGCTTGTTCGCTGGGTTATCAGTAAAGCCTTTGTTCCACGAGTGAACCTCACGAAGGTCTGCGAAGCCGCCGGTGGTGAAGGCGCGAATTAAGTTCAGGGTGCTGGCGGAAGTGTTGTAGGCCTGCATCAAACGGTAAGGGTCGTTCACGCGCGACTCTGGGGTGAATTCGTAACCATTGACCGCGTCGCCGCGGTAGGCAGGAAGCGTTAGGTCTCCCCTGGTTTCAGTGTCNGAAGATCGTGGCTTNGCGAACTGCCCGGCCATGCGGCCCATNTTTACAACTGGCAGTGACGATCCGTACATAAGCACTACTGCCATTTGCAGCACGGTCTTGATGCGGTTGCGGATGCGGTCTGCGGTGGCGTCNGCGAAAGTCTCGGCACAGTCNCCGCCCTGCAAAATAAAGCCCTCNCCCTTTGCAGCGTCAGCAATGCGCTTTTTCAGCGTGTCAACTTCGCCGGCAAAAACCAACGGTGGCTGCGCGGCAAGCTCCTGCTTGACCTGCTCAAGCAAAATCTCGCTGTCCCAAGTTGGTTGCTGCTTCGCCTCAAGGTTGAGGTAGTTGTCTAATCCGAACTCTTTCACGCTTCCCTATTCTGACCTTGCAAGTCTGTTTCTTACGGTCGAGGCATAAACATCCTCGTAGTCCTGATTACTCAATCGATGGATGCTGTAAATGATCTGATCTGCCACGGCCCGCAAAACTGCTCGTTCGCCTTCCATGCCGGCGAACCTAGAAAAGTCTAACGGCTCACCAATGACAACGCCGACGCGATGGATTTTTGGGTACTTCGAGCCAATCGGCTGCACTTTTCCGTGTCAATCATTGCAACTGGAATCACTGGAACCTGTGCCTCGAGTGCCATCCGGGCAATTCCGGTTCTTCCTCGGTAGAGCTTGGCGGTCGGAGATCTGGTGCCCTCCGGATAAATTCCGAGCAGCAGACCTCGTTCTAGAACTCCCAAACCGGTGTTTAGGGAATCTTCAGACGCCTTGCCGCCGGAGCGGTCGATCGGCAGCTGTCCGGTTGATTTGAAGAACCAACGGATCAGGGCGCCTTTGACGCCCTTGCCCGTGAAGTAGTCACTCTTTGCCAAAAAAGTTACTGGCCGTCTGATTTTGAGAGGCAGAAAGATTGAGTCAACGAAGGAAAGGTGGTTGGAAGCGATAATTGCCCCGCCCTGCTTTGGGATGTTTTCTGCACCCCGAACCCAAGGTCGGAACAAAATCGACAGAATCGGCCCAAGCACAAAGTTCTTTAAAAAGAAATAGGTCATGTCTCTCCAGTCAACCCCTAAAGCTTACCGAAGCGATTGCCTGGCCAGATCAGCGGCCCCAATTACTCCGGCCTGGTTAGAAAAGGTTGCCCCAACAACTTTTGCAACCGGCCTAAAGCCGTTGGCAGGAACCTCAGCTTCAAAACTTCTTCTAATCGGCTCAAGCACCAACTCACCGGCCTCGGACAGGCCGCCGCCAATTACATAAACCTCCGGGTCAAGCGCCGCGGTGATGCTGCCCATGGCCTCGCCCAAGTACTGACCCAAATCTTCAATCAGGGCACGAGCTCCGCTGTCTCCAGCCAAGAGTGCTTGGGCGATGTGCTGCCCGGTTAGTTGCTCTGCTGATGGCGATAGCTCGGCAAGCATTGCTGCTGCGGGGTCGTTGCTGGCCACTAGCGCTTTGGCGGCATTCAACAGTGCCGTGCCAGAGGCATACTGCTCAACGCAGCCCTTTCGGCCACAGCCACAGGGTCTTCCATCGCGAACCACACGAATGTGGCCGAGTTCTCCGGCAATGCCAAATCCACCGCGTCGAAGCTGCCCGTCAGAGATGATTGCTCCGCCAACTCCGGTGCCAAGGGTGAGCATGGCCATGTCCTTGGTGCCCTGACCCGCTCCGAATCGGAACTCGGCCCAGCCAGCCGCATTGGCATCGTTCTCGATAACAACAGCAAGCTTGGTTCGCTGTTCAAGTCTTTCTCTGAGNGGCTCGTTTCGCCACTTCAGGTTCGGTGCATAAAGAACGGTTGACCCAGTTGCGTCAATAAACCCTGCCGCCGCAACNCCAACCGCTTCCAATTCCTGGCCAGCGGCGTCAGCCAGCTCGGTTATTAGAGAAGCGACAACCTCGANCATCTGATCCGGGTCTTGCGCGGGACTGGGGATTCTCTTCTCGAGGGTAACTGTGCCGGATGTGTCAACTAGGGCCCCGAGGACCTTGGTGCCACCTATGTCAATGCCGATGCTTAGCAAGAAACTTCTTTCGCCGATGCTGAAGCCTAAATTTTAGAGGCATTCTTGCCTGCAATGAAGTCGTTAATTATTAGCGAGTTTATTTTTGGGACTATCTCCCACCTTTTTTCAGGTTAAAGTAATGGATAACTCGACACAGGGAGAAACAATGACGTTCTACGATGTGCCCATCAAGGTGACCTCAGATCCAAGCCTAAATGCGACCGACCTGCTACTTGAGAGAGTTGCTCTCGCTCCAGGTCACGCCCTTTTCAGTAGAGAAAATCCTGACAAGTCATGGCGAAACGTAACATCAGCCGAGTTCCTAGAGGAAGTCAAGAGCCTAGCCAAGGGCCTACTAAACGCTGGCATCAAGCCTGGCGATGCGATTGCCATTATGTCTAGGACCCGCTACGAGTGGACCATGATTGACTTCGCAATTTGGTTTGCCGGAGCCATTAGCGTGCCCATCTACGAGAGCAGCGCCCCAAGCCAGATGGAATGGATTCTTTCCGACTCTGACGCCGTGGCATTCTTCATCGAAGACGACGAGCACATGGAGCGTTTCAACCAGATCAAGGCAAACGTCCCCAAGGTAAAGCAGGTTTGGCGAATTGAATCAACAGACTTCTCTGACCTTCACAAGGCGGCCGAGAAGGTTGGAGATGACCAGCTCGAGAAGGCTCGCTCAAATGCCGAGCTGACAGACCTTGCGACCATCGTTTACACATCGGGAACAACCGGAAACCCTAAGGGCTGTGAACTTACCCACAAGAGCTTTGTTGACCACTGTAAGAACGCGGCGCTAGAGCTACCTGAGGTTGCTAACGACAAGCAGTCATCGCTGATCTTCTTGCCACTGGCACACATTCTCGCTCGCTACGTATCGGTGCTTTGCGTGCACGCTGGTATTCGGGTTGGCCACTTGGCTGACTCAAAGCAGGTTGGAGCGGTTTTGCCAACCTACAAGCCGACCTTCCTACTGGCCGTTCCTCGAGTATTCGAGAAGGTCTACAACGGAGCTGAGCTCAAAGCTGAGACCGGCGGCAAGGGCAAGATTTTCCGAGCTGCAGCAGACACGGCAATTGAGTACTCCAGGGCTCTGGACTCCAAGTCGGGCCCATCGATGTCGCTCAAAATCAAGCACAAGCTCTTTGATCGCCTGGTCTACGGCAAGCTTCGCGCAGCCATGGGTGGCAACGTGAAGTATGCAATTTCCGGAGGTGCGCCACTGGGTGAGCGCCTAGGTCACTTCTTCCGCGGCATTGGACTGATCGTGCTTGAGGGCTACGGACTAACCGAGACCGCTGCTGCGGCCGTGATTGGCCGGGTTGCCTGGCAGAAGATTGGCAAGGTTGGCAGGGCGCTTCCTGGAACCGGAATCAAGATTGCCGATGACGGCGAAATTTGGTTGCGCGGAATCAACTGCATGCGCGGCTATTGGCGCAATGAGGCAGCAACCAGAGAAGCTTTCGTCGAGGACTGGTTTAGAACCGGCGACATTGGCGAGCTGGATGAGGACGGCTTCCTGACTATCACTGGCCGCAAGAAGGAGATTCTTGTAACCGCGGGTGGAAAGAATGTTGCCCCAGCTCCAATTGAAGATCCACTGCGTGCACACCCACTGGCGGGGCAGGTTGTGGTCATTGGAGACGCCAAGCCATTTATTTCAGCGCTGATCTCACTCGACCCAGAAATGGTTCCAGTTTGGGCCGCTAATAACGGCATCGAGGAGAAGCTGACGCTTGCTGAGGCAACCAAGCACCCGGCCATCGTCGCCGAGATTCAGTCGGCTGTCGATGAGGTCAACAAGAAGTTCTCGCAGGCAGAACGGATTCGAGCCTTTGAGATCCTTGACGTTGAACTAACTGAGGCGTCGGGTCACTTGACTCCTTCGTTGAAGATCAAGCGCGCCAAGGTGATGACTGACTTCCAGTTGCAGGTAGACCGGATTTACGTCAACGCGTAAACCAGGGCTGCTCACGAAGAGCTTTGAAGGCTAGCTTGCGCTCGTCTTTTGCCAGTCGATCCAGGTAAAGAAGTCCGGCCAGGTGATCGATTTCGTGTTGCAGCGCCTGTGCCATAAGCCCGGAGCCGGTGATTTCGATCATTGAACCATCTAGCTGGTAACCAACAGCGGTGGCTTCAGTGTGCCTAGGAGTCTTATGCCAGAGCCCTGGAACTGAAAGACACCCTTCTTCCATCAGCTCTACGCTCCCGGCTAATGCTGTGAGTTTAGGGTTTATCAGGTAGCCCAACTCCCCCTCAACGTTGTATGCGAAGGCGCTCAGCCCAACGCCAATTTGAGTCGCTGCCACCCCTGCTCTGCCAGACAGCGATGTGGTATCAAGCAGGTCCTGAACCAATGACGCAACCGACCAAAGTCGGCAACTTCAACTGTTGGAGATTTCAGAATCGGATCGCCAAAGAGGCGAATTTCGCGAACGCTCAACTAACCAAACCATCGGCAACAAGTGCCGCTAGGTCTCTTGCTGCCTGCCTAGTAGCTGGGTGCAGTTGATCAAAATCAACTACGGCTCCCGCAGCTAGTTGCGGGTCGTATGGAACCCTGACAACAGCCCTGACTCGCGACTGGAAGTGTGACTCGATTTCATCGAGCTTGACCAGCTCAGTTCCAAAAGTGGCGGTGTTGAGTGCGACGACGCTTTTTCTAACTAGGTCGCTGTAGCCATTTGATTCCAACCAGGTCAATGTCTCCGAGGCGAGTTTTGCCTCATCGATTGAACCGCCCGAAACAATCACAAGCCCGTTGGCGCGCATCAAAATCGCTCGCATAACGCTGTGAACAATTCCGGTACCGCAGTCTGTCAAACAGATGCTGTAGTAGCGGGCGGCAATGTCGGCAACCACGTTGTAATCACCCTCGTTGAAAGCTTCCGACATCATTGGGTCAGTGTCAGACGCCAAAACATCAAGCCGGGACTTGTCCCTAGAAACAAAGTCGCTAAAGACCTTAAAGCTGGTGATACCTCCGGCACGATTTACAACGTCGCGAACGGTCTTATCTGTGTCTTTTCTAACTCTCTCAGCCAAAGTTCCGCGGTCCGGGTTGGCATCGATTGCCAAGACTCGGTCCTCTCGAACCCTCGCCATCGCCATCCCAATCAGGGCAGTGATAGTTGTCTTACCAACGCCACCCTTGCGGGTTAGCACTGGCACAAACCTTGTTTCGCCCTCCAGGTCAACGTTGATGCGCTGATCTAGAGCTCGCCTCGCCTTGACCTTCTTGTTGTCCCCTAGGTTCACTAGCCCGAAGGTGATCCGGTATGTGGATCTCCGCCAGAAGGTCTCTGGGATGAAGTTCGGCTTTGCCTTGTCCTGGAGCAAACGATCAGCCGTCAGCATGCCAGCAGGCTCAGGGTCAGCGAAGATGTTCGTCTCAGGCTCAATCTCAACCGGGATTGAGACTGCGTCGGCAGACACCTGATTCAGTAATTCAATCTCTGGATCTAGCTCGAGGTCGCTGAATTCAGCACTCTCGCCTGATGCGTAATCGCGTTCTGGTTTATCTTCCAAAACAACTCCTATTCAATTACCGCGACAAGGTCGCCGCCCTCTACGGGCGTTGGGCCGGTGACACCCAGCCTGACAATCTTGCCAGATTTTGGTGCGGTAATGCTGGCTTCCATCTTCATTGCTTCGATTGTTGCGATTGGATCGCCAGCTTCGACAGTGTCACCAACGGCAACCTTTGGCGTTACTACACCGGTAAATGGCGCAGCAGCGTGACCCTGGTTCGTTGGGTCGGCCTTTTCGGCCGATGCCACGGTTACCGCGATGCTGTGGTCGCGAACAATAATTGGCCTCAGCTGTCCGTTGAGCTTTGCCATCACGGTTCTAAAACCCTTTGAGTCTGCCTCGCCGATCGCCTCAAGACCAACAAAGAGCTGCAGCCCAGGCCTTAGCTCGACCACGTGTTCAGTGTCCTGCTCAAGGCCGTATAGGTAATCGAGGGTGGCAACATTATCAAGCTCTCCATAGGCTGCTTGAACTCGCTCGAGCTCCGCAGTTGGAGCAGGGAACAGCAGCTGGTTCAAGGTTTGCTGAATCAGTTGGTGGTCTTCGGATTTCAGCGCCACGAGTGCTTCTTCTGGAACCGGTGTGATGCTGATGTCAACATTCTTACCCTTGAGAACCTTGGATCTGAATGGCTCTGGCCAACCTCCCGGAAGATCACCGAGTTCACCGGCCATAAAGCCAATGACCGAATCTGGAATGTCGTAGTTCTGAGGGTTCTCCTCGAAGTCCTTTGGGTCGGCATTGACGGCAACCAGGTGCAGGGCTAGATCCCCAACCACCTTGGAGGACGGCGTCACCTTTGGAGGTCGACCTAGAATCTGATTGGCTGCTGCATACATGTCCTCAACCAACTCGAATCGGTCCCCGAGTCCCAACGCAATTGCCTGTTGGCGAAGGTTGGAAAGCTGGCCACCTGGAATCTCGTGTCGGTAGACCCGGCCAGTTGGTCCAGCAAGGCCGGATTCAAAAGGTGAGTAAACGTTTCGGACTGACTCCCAATAGGGCTCCAGGTCGCAAACGGCGGTCATTGACAACTCGGTATCACGTTCGGTGTTAGTCAGCGATGCCACCAATGCGCTCATCGACGGCTGGCTGGTAGTTCCCGCCATTGGAGCACTAGCAACATCAACGGCGTCAATGCCTGCCTCGGAGGCCGCCAGCAGCGTCGCTAGCTGGCCGCCTGCCGTGTCGTGAGTGTGAAGGTGAACTGGAAGGTCAAAGCGCTCCCTGAGCGCGCTGACGAGCTGGCTGGCTGCCCTAGGTCGAAGCAGTCCCGCCATGTCCTTGATGGCAATAACATGCGCCCCGGCATCGACGATTTGCTGAGCAAGGTTCAGGTAGTAGTCGAGTGTGTAGAGCTTTTCAGCAGGGTCCAAGAAGTTGCCTGTGAAGCTCATGGCAACCTCTGCAACCGAACCGGTGTTGTTGCGCACGGCAGCAATTGCCGGCGCCATCTGATTCACATCATTCAGGGCATCAAAGATCCTGAAGATGTCTACTCCGGTGCTGGCAGCCTCGGACACAAAAGCGTCGGTTACCTCAACTGGATAGGGAGTGTAGCCAACGGTGTTTCGGCCGCGAAGCAACATTTGAATACACAGGTTGGGCAACTCTTCACGCAGCTTGGCCAGTCGAGTCCAAGGGTCTTCGCCCAAGAACCTAAGAGCCACGTCGTAGGTTGCGCCACCCCAAGCTTCAACTGATAGCAACTCTGGGGTCATGCGAGCAACGTAGGGAGCGGCGGCAACTAAATCGCGACCGCGCACTCTCGTGGCTAGCAGCGACTGGTGAGCATCACGGAAGGTGGTGTCGGTGACCAAGAGTCTTCCTTCATTGCGCATCCACTTTGCAAAACCCTCTGGGCCCAACTCGTCCAGCAACTGCTTGCTTCCAGCTGGGGCGGCGGAGACAGTGTCCAGCTCAGGGAATTTGACCTGAGGGTCAACCTTGCCCTCACGCTCTCCATATGGCTTATTGACTGTTACTTCGGCCAACCACTGCAAAACTTTGGTTCCTCGGTCTTGCGAGACACGCGCCTTGAGTAGCTCGGGTCGCTCATCAATAAAGTGCGTTGAGAGCTCTCCTGACGCAAAGGTTTCATCATCCAAAACCGCCTGCAGGAAGTTGATGTTGGTTGCGACGCCACGAATCCTGAACTCAGCCAATGCTCGTCTTGCCCGGTCTACCGCAGACTCAAAGTCGCGACCCTTTGCAATCAGTTTCACCAGCAGCGAATCAAAGTGTGGGGAGACTTCAGCACCGGTTGTGACCGTTCCGCCATCCAGGCGAATGCCGGCACCACCTGGAGACCGATAGGTGGTGATCATGCCAGTGTCTGGCCTAAAGCCTGCGGCCGGATCCTCGGTAGTAATTCGGCACTGCAGAGCAAATCCGTGTGGCTGAATAGTCTCTTGGCTTAAGCCAAGGTCTGAAAGCGTGGCTCCATCCGCAATTCGCAATTGCGACTGAACTAGGTCAACGTCGGTGACCTCCTCGGTCACAGTGTGTTCAACCTGGATTCTTGGGTTCATCTCGATAAAGACATGCTTGCCAGTATTTGGTCCGGAGGTTTCGATCAGGAACTCCACGGTTCCAGCGTTTTGGTAGCCAATCTCTTTCGCAAAAGCCACGGCATCAACAAACAGCTGCTGTCGCAACTGATCGTCGAGCAGCGGCGCCGGTGCGATCTCAATTACCTTCTGGTTGCGCCTTTGAATTGAGCAGTCGCGCTCATGCAGATGCACTACGTTTCCGTGATTGTCCGCAAGAATTTGAACCTCAATGTGACGAGGCCTGATAACAGCCTGCTCTAAAAACACTCTGGCATCGCCAAAGGCACTGTCGGCCTCGCGCATTGCCTGCTCTAGCGCCTCGGCCAGCTCAGGCTCAGTGTCAACCTTGCGCATTCCGCGACCGCCACCGCCGGCCACTGCCTTTACAAACAGTGGGAACCCAATCTTCTTGGCCTCTGACAAAAGTCCATTGACGTCCTCGGAAGCGGCTGTGGAGGCGAGCACTGGAACACCGGCTCTAATCGCTGCCGCCTTGGCGTTTACCTTGTCGCCGGCAAGTTCTAGAACCGTTGGGGCCGGACCGACGAACGCAATTCCGTTGGCCTTGGCCTGTTCGGCCAATTCTGGATTCTCACTGAGGAAGCCATATCCCGGATAAATAGCATCCGCGCCAGACAGCTTCGCAACACGAATCATTTCCTCGACTGAGAGGTAAGCGCGCACTGGCGACCCCTCGGCCTTTATTTCGTAGGCCTCATCTGCCTTCAGGCGGTGAACGGAGTTCCTGTCCTCGTACGGATAAACGGCTACCGTTTTCGCACCAATTTCATAGGCCGCACGGAAAGCACGGACCGCAATTTCACCTCTGTTGGCTACCAAAATCTTTTTAAACATCAAACCTCGCTGAACCGATGTGGCGTTGCCGGATAACGCCTATATGACAGGTAGCCTAATGCAGTGCATGTACTAAGCGTGAGTTCACTAAAGGGTGGCGTGGGAAAAACCACCGTTGCCCTGGGTCTGGCATCTGCTGCCCTGAACAAGGGAATCAACACACTCGTGATCGACCTTGACCCGCAATGCGATGCAACAAGCGGGCTCGCCGCTCCCGCCGACCTGAACGCCTCGGTTGCGGAGGTACTGCAGGGCGCGAAGCTTCCAATTCTGCGACGGGCCATAGTCGCCTCTCCGTGGAGTCGTGAGTCAAAAATGGACGTTCTGGTTGGCTCTCCTCGCTCACTTTTGCTAGACAACCCAGCCCCGACAGTTTCTGATGTTTGGAAACTCGAGGAAATTTTGGCACTAATTGAAAATGAATATGAACTTGTGATCATCGACACTCCCCCGTCGATCAATGCTCTAACGAGAACTGCATGGGTGGCGAGCGACCGTGTGATTTTGGTCACTGAACCTTCTCTGTACTCGGTGATTGCAGCAGACCGAGCCAAACGAGCGATAGCAGAAATTAGCGCCAAGCTAAGTCCAAGACTTTCGCTCTTCGGCTTTGTGGTGAACCGACT
>JGI26082J51739_10000549_pt1 | contig 23538 bp, 24 predicted proteins | sample SaaInl5LU_22_DNA_FD_51739 | JGI IMG/M metagenome (IMG submission 51739)
GTTAAACCTACTTTTTGCTTTAGAGTAGCACTAGGACTTGGTGCAGGAGCAGCGATTTTTGCAGGTAGCGATTTTTTAACCTCTTGTACCACAATTTCTTTAGTGTCTTTATTTTGACAACTGATCATAACTACAAATGTTAAAATTGATAAAATGCTTAAGATTTTTACTAAATATTTTTTCATAATTAATTGATTTTAAATTTATTATAAAATTACAATTTCAAAAAACACTAAACGTTAACAAAAACTTAAAATAAGGAGATGTATCTTTGCTTTTTTATAAGTAATATGAAGAAATATATTTCAGAGTTTTTAGGCACATTTTCAATGATTTTTTGTGGTACAGGAGCCATGACAATTAATGAAGTTACTGGAGGAGAAGTAACTCATGTAGGTATTGGTATTACATGGGGTTTAATTGTAATGGCTATGATTTATGCTTTTGGAGAAACCTCTGGAGCGCACTTTAATCCTGCTGTAACTATTGCTTTTGCTTATGCAAAAAAGTTTGCTTGGAAAGAAGTACCAAAATTTATTATTGCCCAAGTATTAGGTGCATTTGCAGCTAGTTTACTACTACTATTTTTATTTCCTACTAGTGATTTTTTAGGTTCAACCATTCCCACTATTGATGTTTGGCGTGCTTTTGTATTAGAGTTATTACTAACTTTTTTCTTAATGGTTGTAATTATTAATGTGTCTACAGGTAGCAAAGAAATGGGAATTATTGCAGGTATAGCTGTGGGAGGTGTTGTCATGCTAGAAGCGCTTTTTGCAGGTCCAATTACCAATGCATCTATGAATCCTGCACGTTCTATTGCACCCAATATTGTATCTGGAAACGTTCGCAATTTATGGCTATACATTCTTGCGCCAATTTTAGGTGCTTTGTTAGCAGTATTGTCTTGTAAATTAATTAAAGACGATAATTGTTGTGATACACCTAATTGTTAAATAGTAAAGCCTTTAAAATTGAAAAACGTAAGTATTTTAGGTTGTGGATGGTTAGGAAAACCTTTAGCTGTTTCTTTATTAGAAGAAGGTTATTTTGTAAAAGGTTCTACAACTTCTTCTGATAAAATAGATGAATTACAATCTTTAGGTATAGAGTCTTACATCGTAAATATTTCTGATTTTGAAGAATATGACGATTTTTTAACTACGGATATTTTAATTATTGCCATTACTTCTAAAGATGTTGATGGTTTTGAAAACTTTATTTCTCAAATTCAAAATTCTCCTGTACAGAAAGTGATTTTTGTTAGTTCTACTTCTGTATATCCTAGAATTAATAAAGTAATGACAGAAGATGATGCTGTTGTCAAAAACCATCCTTTAGTAACTATAGAAAACTTGTTTAGAGAAAATACCTTTTTTGAAACCACAATTTTACGTTTTGCGGGTTTATTTGGTGGGGAAAGACATCCAGCTAATTGGTTTAAAAATGGAAAAAAAATACCACAACCTAAAGGTTTTGTAAATATGATTCACAGAGAAGATTGTATCGAAATTATGCATACAATTATTGCTCAGAATTGTTGGAATATAACTTTTAACGCTTGTTCAAATCACCATCCAACAAGAGAAATGTTTTATGTAAATGCTAGGATTANNAAAGATCTAGAAGCGCCAGTTTTTGAAGAAAATGAAGATTNTCAATGGAAAATTATCAGTTCAGAAAAACTACAACATGTTTTAAATTATGAATTTATTCATGATAATTTATTAAAAATTTAATAGAGATATTCTTTGTTTAAGAATATGTTCTTCGTCTTAAAAAATTAAAAACAAAACCAAAACCAAACAACAAAAGTANCGGTGAAATTACATTTAAAAATTGCCAATAANTACGTTCTTTAAATGCCTTTTGTTTGTCTAACATTCTAATTTTTAAANTTTTGTTTCTAAGTTGCATCAAGCCNGTGTCATCTAATAAATAATCTATAGTATTTAGTAAAAAATCTTTGTTACCAAATTGTTGATTGGTCCATTTATCTCTAGCCAAATCATATGGTTTTCCCTTTAAAAGTTGATTTTTGCCAACATCACCATCTGCAATAACTACCATTTTATTTGGGGCAGATTGCTCTTTATAAAACTTACTTGTAAATGGTTTTACTCTGTTTTTGTAAGCAGATTTAAACTGTCCTTCTAATAAAACCGCAAATAGTTGATTGCCGCTTTTGTAATCAGTTTCTAGAACTTCTTCAGCAATAGATTGTAACTCTATAAAGACTGGTGTACCTACTTTTTGAGTGAACACAGAGCTTACCAATAAAGGAGTTTTTTTAATATTGTTTTTAAGTGTATCTATTTGATTTGCAAATTGTAACCTAACAGGTGTTACGTTTTTTGTAATTACATTNTTTGGGTTTGCACCAGCTAAAGGATGATAAAACCAATCTAAATTTTTAAACTGTGTTTGATTGCCAACTTGCCCAGTTGCTACTGGAATTTCAGCAGCATATAAATCTTTGATTAAACTACTGTTAATACGAACTCCGTAAGAAAATAAGAGATCAGTAAGGTTTAAGTCTCTTGGGTAAGCCAACATTTTATTATTGGTTGCCAAACTATCTTGGTCTGCTTGCACCATGTCTAACATCCAAAGTGTTTTACCACCATTTGCAATAAACTGATCTAAAACTAATTTTTCTTTTTCACTAAATTTTTCAGTAGGTTTGGCAATAACTGCCAAATCTAAATTTAACAAGTCGCTTAAAGTTTGTTGTGGGTTTTTTGTAACCGAATCTAAGGTAAATTTTGCNAATCTGTATTTTTTAGCAACTTCACTTAAATAGCTATATTGATACATATCTTGCAATTCTCCATTTCCTATNAAAATAGCCACTTTTTTTTGTATATCTGTATTNACAGTATTGATAGCATTAGAAAAACTATATTCTAAATTTTCTATCGCTTTTTGTAATTGCTCTTTTTGAGAGGCTAACATGGCATTTGGTAATAGAGAAAAAATACTTGTTTTTTTACCATAATTAATTTCTGCCCAAGGAAAAATAATTGCTTCCGTCATTTTACCTTCTTCTTCAACAGTTAATTGACTTGGCATCATCCCTTTTTTTATCAACGCTTCACGTTGGTTATCTGGGTTTTCAAAATTGATGATAATATTGCTGTTCTCAGAAGCAAGTTCTTCTAAATATTGTTGGGTTTCTATTTGTAGTCTTTTAAATTCTGATGGAAAATCGCCCTCTAAATAAACATTTATAAATAAGGTTTTATNAACCTTAGAAATTATATCTAGAGTAGTTTTAGAAAGGGTATACCGTTTATCAGAAGTTAAATCGAATCTTTTGTANACAGATTGACTTGCATAATTAAATACTATAATGGCTATAATTAAAAGTATGATANTTTTTACTTTTTTATTCATTTTCTAATTGTGTTTTAGTGATGAATAAAAAGAAAACAGTAATACTTAAAAAATAGATAAGATCTCTCGTGTCTATAACTCCTCTAGAAATACTTTTAAAATGCTCATTGATACCAATTTTTTTGATAGCTAAATTATTATCAAATGTAGCTGAAAGTGCATCAAAACCATAAAATAATAAAAAGGTAATTAGCACCCCTAAAATAAATGCCACAATTTGATTTTTAGAAAGGGTAGAGGTAAATAAGCCAATAGCTGTATAGGTAGCAGCCAAAAAAAACAAGCCAATATAGGAACCAATAATGGTTGCAAAATCTAAATTTCCAACAGGATTGCCCAAATTATAAACTGTATATACATAAGTAAACGTGGGGATAATTGCAGTAATTACCAGTAATAAAGATGCCCAAAATTTACCCAAAACAATTTGCCAATCAGTAATGGGTTTGGTTTTTAAAATCTCTATGGTTCCATTGTTAAATTCGTCTGCAAAACTTTTCATGGTAATGGCAGGTATTAAGAATATAAAAACCCAAGGGGCTAAATAGAAAAACGAATTTAAATCTGCAAAACCAGCATTTAAAATATTAAAGTCGTCTTTAAAAATAAATAAGAACAAACCATTTACAAGCAAGAATACCCCAATTACTAAATAAGCAATTGTAGACGAGAAAAACGAGTTGAATTCTTTTTTTAGTATGGCAAACATATTTTATTTTTCTTATAACTTTTAAACTTATAGTAAAGTTACTTTTTTGTCTACACTCCAAGCCTCTGCTTTGTCATTAAAAAGCGCTTTNGTTTTTGTCCAAACATTTTTAAAAAGTTCAGAGTTTCTGTAATTTTCTAAATCTTGCTCAGTTTCCCAGTATGAATACGTAAAAAAAAGTTCTTTATTATTTTTATCTTGATATAATTCTAAAAGTTTACAGCCTTCAGAGCTTCTAATAAATTTCTTTTTTTCTTCAAAAATAGCTTTAAAAGTTTCTATATGTTCTTGATGAAAACTCATCTTTACAATTCTAACAAACATGCTTAATTTAATATGGTAAATTCTTGGTTTGGTTTATTTTCAAAAGTAATGGTAACAACATCTCTATACTCTAAACCTAAGAGAGAGCTTGCGCCACCAACGGTGTCTAAATTACTTCTGTAAATAGCTAGTTCTAAGTATGCTGCAGTGTTAAAAAGCGCTAATTTATGCCCTTCGTACTGTTGATTGCTATAAGCGCTATTACTTGCAACTTCGTTATATTTAGAAAAAATTTTAGTGAATTTATGTTTTTTTGCATTGATCGTAAAGTTTCTTCCTTTACCAATATCTTGAAACATTTTTTTATTAATGTTGGTAATTACATTTCCGTAATTATCAATGTATAAAACACCACCAATTATTTGATCTTGTTGTTGATTGGTTTTTGGCTGTATTTCTATAATTTTCTTAAAATCTTCAATTTCTTTACCTATTACGGTCAAGTTACCCCCTCTAATAATAAAGCAAGCTACTTGTACAAATACATCTAATACAGGAAAACTACTTTCAATTCGATCATGTATATTAATTTCTACAATTTTTTTAGGTTTTACTTCAGAAGCAATCATAGAAATTAAACCATTGTCTGGACAAACAAAAAAATGATCGTCTAATTCTAAAGCAATGTGTTTATTCTCTNCACTTAACTCAGAATCTACNCCCACAATATGTACTGTNCCTTTAGGAAAGCTTTTGTAAGAGTTTTTTAAAATATAGGCAGTTTCTGTAATGTTAAAAGGAGAGATTTCATGGGTAATATCAATAATGTTTACTTCCGGTAATTCAGAAAAAATAGCTCCTTTTACAGCCCCCACAAAATGGTCTTTTGTTCCGAAATCTGTGGTAAGTGTTATAAAAGACATAAAAATTACTGTTAATTAAATGTGTAAAAGTTGTTAACTATTTTACGCAAATCTAATCAATTTAGAAATTTTATTCGCTATTTTTAGTTGAAATAAAATAGATATTAAACTTCAAAAAATAAACATTTGAACGAACGCATTATAGAGCTAGAAGAAATAAACCCAAAAGACTTTTTTGGGGCACATAATAGTACCGTAGAGCAGTTAAAAAGGTATTTTCCAAAAATTAAAATCGTAGCACGTGGCTCTAAAATGAAAATTTATGGAGCNTCTAATTTGTTAGACGAATTNGAAATTCGTTTAGAGCGTTTAATCAAGTATTTTAATAGATACAATAAGTTAGATGAAAATAGTATAGAGCGTATTTTAACATCTACAGGACATGAAGAAAAAACAACAGCTTCTAAAAACACAAAAGATATTTTAGTTCATGGTGTAAGCGGTAAATTAATTAAGGCACAAACCGAAAATCAACGCAAAATGGTTTCTTTAATGCAAAAAAATGATATGCTTTTTGCTGTAGGGCCAGCAGGTACAGGAAAAACATATACAGCAGTAGCATTGGCAGTAAAAGCATTAAAAGAAAAAGAAGTAAGACGCATTATTTTAACAAGACCAGCTGTAGAATCTGGAGAAAACTTGGGTTTTTTACCTGGAGATCTAAAAGAAAAATTAGACCCATACATGCAGCCATTATATGATGGCTTAAGAGATATGATTCCTCATGAAAGATTAGAATCTCACCTAGAAAAAGGTGTCATACAAATAGCACCTTTAGCTTTTATGCGTGGTAGGACTCTAGATAATGCCTTTGTAATTTTAGATGAAGCACAAAATACAACCCATAATCAAATGAAAATGTTTTTAACAAGAATGGGTAAAAATGCAAAGTTTATCATTACAGGAGATCCAGGTCAGATAGATTTACCAAGAAAACAGGTTTCTGGATTAAAAGAATCTTTGTTAGCACTAAAAGATATAGAAGGTATTGCGCAAGTATACTTAGACGATAAAGACGTTGTAAGACACAGGTTGGTTAAAAAAATTATTACTGCTTATAAAGGTATAGAAACAGAATAGCTTATTGTAAATGGAATATAGAAGTGATTTTATTGAAAGAGAAATACAGAAAATAATACTTCTTATAAGAAATTTAATGGCTAATTTAGGAGAAGAANGTAATGTTAATCTTAAAGCTTTAGATCAAGAGTTAAAAGAAAAATTAGATTTNGGATTTTTTGAAATTTTTGAATTGAGCAATGAAGATTTAAAAAAGAAAATAAATGGAGTNGATNTTTTAATTTTAGAGGAATTATTAAGAGTNTTATATAAAATAACNATTCAAAATGTAACTCATTTAAAATCTAATACACTAAAAAGAGTTTCTTTACAGATAATTGATGAAATTGAAAATAAATCAAGTGTTTATTCTTTTGAAANACAGCAAATAAAAAACTATTTTAAATCTGAATAAAAAGATNTAGAAGACTTATTTTTGCCAAACAAACAACACAATATTAAAAATGAATACAATTAATGAAACAAATTTTAAATTTCCCAATTTAAAATCTGTTTACAAAGGTAAAGTTAGAGAGGTTTACAATATCAATGATGAGCATTTGGTAATGATTGCTACAGACAGATTGTCTGCTTTCGATGTAATTTTACCACGTCAAATTCCTTTTAAAGGCCAAATATTAAATCAGATTGCAACCAAAATGATGAATGATACAGCAGATATTGTTCCTAATTGGTTAATTGCAAATCCAGATGAAAATGTAGCAGTAGGGCATTTGTGTGAGCCTTTTAAGGTAGAAATGGTTATTCGTGGTTATTTATCAGGTCATGCAGCTAGAGAATATAAAGCTGGAAAAAGATTACTTTGTGGTGTATCAATGCCAGAAGGTTTAAAAGAAAATGATCAATTTCCAACACCAATAATTACACCATCTACCAAAGCTGATAATGGCGAACATGACGAAGATATTCCTAGAGAAGAAATTTTAAATAAGGGTATCGTTTCAGAAGAAGATTATTTAGTTTTAGAAGATTACACACGCAAATTATTTAAAAGAGGTACAGAAATAGCTGCAAAAAGAGGCCTTATTTTAGTNGATACCAAATACGAGTTTGGGAAAACNAAAGATGGTAAAATTGTATTGATTGATGAAATTCATACACCAGATTCTTCACGTTATTTTTATGCAGAAGGTTATCAAGAAAGACAAGATAAAGGCGAAGCACAAAAACAATTATCTAAAGAATTTGTAAGACAATGGTTGATAGAGAATGGTTTTCAAGGAAAAGAAAATCAGCAAATACCAGAAATGTCTGATGAGAAAATTATAGAAATATCAAACAGATACATAGAGTTATACGAACAAATTACTGGAGAAACGTTTGTAAAAGCATCTACAGAAAATGTATTAAATAGAATTGAAGAGAATGTAAATTCTTTTTTTAAAAAATAAATCTATTAAATTAAAAGACCTCACAGGTGTCAAAAAACCTGTGAGGTCTTATAAACTGAAAAAAATGATTATAGAACCAAGAACAAGAGGCTTTATTTGTTTAACATCACANCCAACAGGTTGTGCGCAAAATGTAAAAAATCAAATAGAATACGTTAAATCAAAAGGTAAAATAAAAGGACCCAAAAAAGTATTGGTAATAGGTTCGTCAACAGGATTTGGTTTGGCGTCTAGAATCACAAGTGCATTTGGTTCAGATGCNGCAACAATTGGCGTGTTTTTCGATAAACCTGCTTCAGAAGGCAGACCAGCTTCACCTGGTTATTACAATACTGCAGCTTTTGAAAAAGAAGCACACAAAGCAGGTTTGTATGCAAAAAGTATTAATGGNGATGCTTTTTCAAACGATATAAAACAACAAGTTGTCAATTTAATTAAAGAAGACTTAGGCCAAATAGANTTGGTAATTTACAGTTTGGCTTCACCTGTTAGAACACATCCAGAAACGGGTAAACGTTACAAATCGGTTTTAAAACCAATAGGAGAAGTTTTTACCAATAAAACAGTAGATTTTCATACGGGTAAAGTATCAGAAATCTCTATAAATCCTGCAGAAGGAGAAGATGTAGAAAATACCATTACTGTAATGGGTGGTGAAGATTGGAAAATGTGGATGGATGCCTTAAATGCAGAAAATTTACTATCTGAAGGTACAACAACTGTTGCTTATTCTTACATTGGACCAGAAGTTACCAAGCCAGTTTACAGAAACGGAACTATAGGTGCAGCAAAAGATCATTTAGAAGCAACAGCTTTCGAAATTACAGACGCTTTAAAATCTGTAGGAGCTAAGGCATACGTTTCTGTAAATAAAGCATTGGTAACTCAAGCTAGTTCTGCTATTCCAGTAATTCCATTATATATTTCTTTGTTGTATAAGGTAATGAAAGAAAAAGGAACTCACGAAGGTTGTATAGAGCAAATTCAACGTTTATATAGCCAAAGATTGTTTACAGAAGGTACTATTCCTTTAGATGAAAAAGGAAGAATTAGAATTGATGATTGGGAAATGGCTGAGGATGTTCAAAAAGAAGTAATTGCGCTTTGGGAGTCTGCAACCACAGAAAATCTTACTGAAATTGGAGATTTAGAAGGTTATAGCAACGATTTTTACAACCTCTTTGGTTTTAAAGTTGATGGTGTAAACTATGATGTAGATGTAAACGAAATGGTAACATTACCAAGTGAAAAGTTATAGTATAACAAATACAAAACCTCAAATATTTCTATAATTATTTGAGGTTTATTTTTTTAATGAAAGCAGTAAACATAAAACAACTTAAAGACGAACTCTCGCACAAATCTGCGAATGAGTTAAAAGAATTGTGTTTGCATTTAGCAAGATTTAAAAAAGAAAATAAAGAACTGTTAACCTATTTATTATTTGAATCTCATGACGAAGAAATTTACATTCAAACCATAAAAGAAGAGGTAGATTTACAATTTGAAGAAATAAATACAAAGAATTTTTTTTATATAAGAAAAAGCACCAGAAAAATATTAACGTCTATAAAAAAACATATTAGATACTCTAAAAAGAAAGAAACAGAAGCAGAATTGCTATTATATTTTTGTAAAAAATTAAAGGATTTTAAACCTTCTATAAAAAGAAGCACTCGTTTGCAAAATATATTTGATATGCAACTAAGAATGGCAAAAAAAGCCATGGATAAATTACATGAAGATTTGCAATATGATTTTCAATTACAAATTGATGAATTGTTAGATAATGTCTAAAGAAAGACCAATTTTAAAGGGTTTGTTAAAAGAAGGCACTACAGATGTAGAAACTTTTCAGAACCAAACTATAAGACCCATTATTAAAATGCAACATGCATTATTAATTGCCTCTTTTGTAAAGTATTTACAAAAAAGAAAAATAGATTTTAGCCGTTTAACAGTTTCAAAAAAAAATCAAAAAATTGTTACTATTTATAAAACAGATCATAATCATAAAAATATTACTCTAGGCCTAATTATTGGCCATTTTACAATTGATGAGTTTGCTTTTTACAATACAAATGCATCAGAGTTAAATAGAAGAATATTACAGATTATTAGCCAAAGATTAATAGATAGTTTTCCAGAAATTACTGCATAAAAAAGCCGCTATCGTGTTAAATAGCGGCCCATCAATCAACCAAAAAACTTCATATTTATATTAAATGCTTCATATAAAAAGAAGTATAACATCAAATTTTATAATACAAAGATACGATATAATTGTTTAATAAAATGTTAAAAAAAATAAACAAAACTGCAGTAGTGTTAAAAAAAAAGGTACTGCAAAAGAACCTTTTTTTATATGATTAGATTATTTCTGGGTCAATAATTTTTTCTGATACTTACCTTGTACAATATCAATAATAACAAGAATAGCTATTACAAAGTAAAAAGTTGTTTTGCTCATAGGTACAATTTCATTGCCAAATAGTTTTAAATGCGCTAAATGGCCACCTTCTGTTACTAGCATTATTCCTACTATAAAAAGGATAAACAGCCCTAAAACTTCATACATTCTGTTTTTAGATAGAAATATCGAAATTTTATTTGCCATTAATAACATTAACAAACCACTTACAATAATGGCAGTTGCCATCACTATAAATGCAGTAGTTTCGTTTTCTATTTCTTTGGTTAAGCCAATAGCGGCTAAAATAGAATCAAAAGAAAAAACTAAGTTCATTAAAACAATGCTAAAAATTACAGCTTTAGAAGATTTGGACCCTTTTTCTGTAGTCATTTCAGAAAACTCTAACCCTTTTGTAGAAATCATGTACCAAATTTCTTTAATGGCAGTATAAATAATAAAACCACCACCAGCTAAAACAATTAAACTATGGCCATTAAATGCAAACTTTATAATATTTTCTATTTCTCCCGTTAAAAAACTAAATGGCTTTTGAAAATATTTAATTAAAGAAACCAATATTAATAACAAAACAATACGGAGTGCAATAGCAATTAAAATCCCTACTTTACGAACCCTTTTTTGGTCGGTTTGTGGCGCCTTTTTAGACTCTAAAGAAATGTATAATAAATTATCGAAACCTAATACAGCTTGCAATAAAATTAACATGATTAACGTAAAAATTACTTGTAACATTTTCTTTTTTTATTTTGTTGATGATTCCAAATATATTTTGATTGCAATGGTAATGCAATAGAAAATGTATTTATTTCTAAAAAAGATTTTCCCAAAGAATTTTAAAACTAACAAAAGCAATTAATACTGCAGTAGTTTTTTTTAATTGAATAGGTGTAAAAAACTGGTTGCTTAACCTGTTTCCAATTTGACCACCTATAAAAACAGTAACTAATAAAATACTCGTAAGTTGCCAATTTATATAAAATTGTGGGTTGCTAATTTGCCCAAATAAACCAGCTGTAGAGTTTACTAAAATGAAAACACTTGCTGCAGCAGCAATTTTTTGGGGTGTATTCCAATTTGTAAGATGTAATAAAGGAGCTAAAAAAATACCGCCACCAATACCCACCATACCCGAGATAAAACCGATAATAGATCCGTAAAAAGCATTTTTTTTATGATTGATTTTTGCTGTTTGTTTTGATGCAATTTTTTTTGAAAGCCACATGCTTAAAGCAGCAAATAAAAGTGTAAAACCAAGTAAGATAAAAAAGAAATTTTGATTTATTTTTAAATATCCACCTAAAAAAGCAAAGGGAAGACTAAACAAAACAATAGGTAGTAATTGTCGCCAATTAATTATTTTCTGCTTTTGAAACAAATACACGTTTCCAGAGACTACCATAATGTTACATAACAAAGCTGTTGCTCTTATTTGATAAAAAGCAATACCAGTTAAAGCCAAAACAGCCAAATAGCTAGAGCCACCACCAAACCCTACAGAAGCATATAATACTGCAACTGTAAAAAAGAGTAAAATAATAAAGAAGTATTCTTGTAATACTATAAGCATTTATNTTTTTTAAAGGCTATCTAAAATACTATTTTANTTTAGAAANTAATTAATATTTTTATTATTATACAATAATATTTGCTAAATTAATATATATATGCTAATTTTATATACATTAAACTAAATAACTGTCCAAATTGTTCTTCAGACAATTGTGTTAAAAGTGGAGTTGTTAACAAAAGACAACGCTATAAATGCAAAAGTTGTAACTATTATTTTACTGTAAATAAGCTTGGAAAAAAAATAGACGATTACTTTGTAAACAAAGCATTACAACTCTATTTAGAGGGGTTAAGTTATCGAGAAATTGAACGAATACTAGGGGTGTCTCATGTTAGTATTTTAAACTGGGTAAAAAGATATGGTATAAAAAGACCACAAAATAAAAATTACCATCCTACCTATAAAATATTAAATGCCAAAGAATTAGGTTTTTACTTTCAAAATGCTGATAATTTAAAAGGAGCAGGAGTAGTAGTTACAGAGTTAGGAGATAAGTTTATGTTAATTAAATGGGAGCGATTTAAGGATTAGATATACTATTTTAACAAAAATATATATAATTTTTTTTTTAACATAAGTTTTTGATGACATTCGTCGAGTGCACAAATCAATTTTTTAATCAATCAATAACTTATGAAACAATTAACTTTAAGATTATATATTTTTCTTTCTATAGTTTCTATATCTGTATTTGCTCAAGGGTCTCCAGATTATAATGGAGGTATTAAAGTAAAGCTAGATGAAGAAGGGAAAAAATATATTAGAATTATTTCCTGGGCTCAAATTTGGGGTCAGAACAATAGCGATGCTGCTCCAACAGCAGCTAAAACCAATTTTAATTTAAGACGTGCAAGAATATTAATGTTTGCTCAAATTAATGAGAAATTTTTAATCTTAACTCACTTTGGATTAAATAGTCTAAAAGGAGCAAATATGTCTCCTTTAGGAAAAGGAGAAAACTCTCAATTATTTTTTCACGACGTCTGGGGGCAATATCAATTGGGTAAAAATCATACTATTGGAGCTGGACTGCATTATTTTAACGGTATTTCTCGTTTAAACAATCAAAGTACATTAAATATGATGACTTTAGATAACAACCGCCAATCTTGGGCAACAATAGGTTTGTCAGATCAATTTGCTAGACATTTAGGAGTTTTCTTAAAAGGAAAATTTGGAAAATTACAATATAGATTGTCAGTTAATGATGCCGTTGTAAACGGGTTGGATGCTAGAACACCAGTAAATAGTGGTGAATCTATTTATGGTGGATCAAGATTATTAGGAACCAAAGAGGCAGGAAAAACTTTTGCAGGCTATTTCGATTATCATTTTTTAGAGCAAGAATCTAATTTTTTACCATATAAAGTTGGTTCTTATTTAGGAGGAAAAAAAGTATTTAACATTGGAGCTGGTTTTTTTGCACATCCTAATGGTTCTGTAGTAGCTAATAGTGCAGGAAACTTATCAGGAGAAAATGTATCTATTTTTGCTGTTGATGCTTTTTACGACACACCACTTTCTGATGATGGTAGTGCTTTAACAGCTTATGCAGTTTATCAAAATAATAATTATGGAAAAGATTATTTATTTAGCGCATATGGAACAGGTACTATGTTATACGGCCATCTTGGGTATGTTTTAGCAGGCGATAAAAACAAAACAAGATACCAGCCTTATATTTCTTATGGAAGTAATTCTTATGATGCCACACCTAATAATCGTAATTTATTTGGTATAGGAGCAAATGCCTATTTCAGTGGTCATAATTCAAAATTAACATTAGAATATAAAAATCAAAAATTTGGAACTATAAACCAAAATACATTAACACTTCAAGCAATGATTTATCTATAAAATTAAAAAATATGTCAGAAAGTAAAAATGCAAAAAAATATTGGAAAGAAAATCTAAAGTACCTAGCCATCTTATTGGTAATCTGGTTTGTAGTTTCCTATGGATGTGGAATTCTTTTTAGAGAAGAATTAAATCAATATAGATTAGGAGGCTTTAAACTAGGTTTTTGGTTTGCCCAACAAGGATCAATTTATGTATTTGTGATACTCATTTTCGTATACGTAAGATTGATGAATAAACTAGATAAAAAATACGGTTACGATGAAGAGTAATCAAATAAAATCAACTAAAAAATAAAAAATTATGAGCGTTCAAACTTGGACTTGGATTATAGTAGGAATAACTTTTGCACTCTATTTTGGAATTGCAATTTGGGCAAGAGCAGGTTCTACAAAAGAATTTTATGTTGCTGGTGGTGGTGTTTCTCCATTAGCAAACGGAATGGCAACAGCAGCAGACTGGATGAGTGCAGCTTCATTTATATCTATGGCAGGTATTATTTCCTTTGCAGGATACGATGGTTCTGTGTATTTATTAGGTTGGACAGGAGGTTATGTACTTCTAGCACTTTTATTAGCTCCTTATCTTCGAAAATTTGGAAAATTTACCGTTCCAGATTTTATTGGAGACAGATATTATTCAAATGGAGCAAGAACAGTAGCTATAATTTGTGCGTTAATTGTATCATTTACATACGTAGCTGGTCAAATGAGAGGTGTAGGAATTGTATTCTCGCAATTTTTACAAGTAGAAATTATTTGGGGTGTAGCTATTGGTATGTGTATTGTATTGGTTTTTGCCTTTTTAGGGGGTATGAAGGGAATAACATATACGCAAGTAGCACAATATTGTGTTTTAATTTTTGCATTTATGGTGCCAGCTTTTTTTATTTCTTTTCAAATGACAGGAGATGTAATTCCTCAAATAGGAATGGGAGGCACCTTAGAAGATGGAACATATCTTTTAGATAAATTAGATAGCTTACACACACAGTTAGGTTTTAAAGAATATACAACTGGTTCTAAATCAACTTGGGATGTTTTTGCAATTACATTAGCATTAATGGTAGGNACAGCAGGATTACCTCATGTAATTGTGCGTTTTTTTACTGTACCTAAAGTAAAAGATGCACGTAAATCTGCTGGTTANGCCTTGTTTTTAATTGCAATCTTATATACAACAGCTCCAGCTATTTCAGTTTTTTCTAGAACAAACTTAATTGAAACTGTTAGTGAAACTAAATACTCTGAAATTCCTGAATGGTTTAAAAATTGGGAAAACACAGGTTTAATAGCTTGGACAGATAAAAATGGCGATGGTAAAATACAATATATTGCAGGGAATGCTTTAGATGGTAAAAAACCAGTTTACACAGAAACAAGAGGTATTTATGGCGAACGAATGATTGCGAATGCAAGTGCAGCCAGAAATGAGTTGTATGTTGATAGAGATATTATGGTTTTGGCCAACCCAGAAATTGCAGGCTTACCAAATTGGGTAATTGCGTTGGTGGCTGCAGGTGGTTTGGCAGCAGCATTATCAACAGCAGCAGGTTTGTTATTAGTAATATCAACTTCTATTTCTCATGATTTAATTAAAAAACAAATCAAACCAGATATTTCAGATAAAGGAGAGTTAATGTGGGCAAGAGCTTCAATTTTTGTAGCAATTTTAATTTCTGGATATTTTGGTATCAATCCACCAGGGTTTGTCGCCGCAACTGTAGCATTGGCTTTTGGTTTGGCAGCAGCATCCTTTTTTCCTGCAATCATACTGGGTATTTTTGATAAAAGAATGAATAAAGAGGGAGCCATTTCAGGTATGGTTGTTGGAATCATTTTAATGTTGTTTTACATGATGAAATATAAATTAGACATGTTTGGAGGAGGTACAAAAGAAGATTGGTGGTTTGGCACATCACCAGAAGGTTTTGGTACAGTTGCTATGATTGTAAATGTTGTAATTTCTTTAGTGGTTTCTAGAGTTACAGCAGCACCCCCAAAAGATGTGGTAGACATCGTAGAGAGTATTAGAATTCCTTCTGGAGCAGGAGAGGCTTCAGTACATTAACCATAAAAACCAGCACTTTTTTTAAAGTGCTGGTTTTTAAAAATAGATGAAAATTAATTTTGAAAAAAAGACACGAACAAAAATTAGTATTATTATCTTTAGGATTATTTATTGTTTTAAATATTCCTTTTTTGTTAGTATTTAATAGTGCTAATACTGTTTTTGGGGTTCCTGTTTTTTATTTTTCAATATTTATAATTTGTTTACTATCGGTTTTAATATCTTATTATATCTTAAAGCGTTTTTATGAGTAATTGGTTGCTAACCTTAATAATACTTTTTTATTTAGGGTTGCTTTTTTATGTAGCCTATTTTGTAGAAAAAAAGACCAAGAATAAGTGGTTAAATAGCCCATTTATTTACGCTTTGTCTTTTGCTGTATATTGCTCTGCATGGACTTATTATGGTAGTATTGGCGTTGCTGCCAATAAAGGGGTAAATTTCTTAACCATTTATTTAGGACCAGTCATCGCAGCACCCTTATGGATTATTGTTTTAAGAAAAGTAGTTCGTATTTCTAAGCAACATAAAATATCATCGTTAGCAGACTTTATCTCATTACGTTATGGTAAAAACAGGTTTTTAGGAGCTTTAGTCACTTTAATTTGTCTTGCTGGTATTTTACCCTATTTGTCACTGCAATTAAAAGCAATTTCAGAAACTTTTAAAATAATGACAACTAAAAGCAATTATGANTCAGGTTCAATTTTTGATGATTCTACATTTTATATCGCTTTAATTTTAGCCGTTTTTGCTGCNTTTTTTGGAACACAAACTACAGATGCATCNCAAAAACACAGAGGAATTATTGTTTCAATTGCTTTAGAATCTGTNTTAAAATTAGTCTTTTTTCTAATTATAGGTATTTATGTTACATATTATTTATTTGATGGAATGTCAGATATTATCACTCAATTTTCTACAACTAAAAATTTTAATAGGGTTGTTACTCTAGGAGGTTTAGAAGAAGGGTTTAATTGGTTTTTTACCATTATGTTGTCNTTTATAGCTATTTTTTTATTACCAAGACAATTTCAAGTTTCTGTTTTAGAAAATAACAAAGAAAGGCATATTAAAACAGTTATTTGGGTATTCCCACTGTATCTTTTATTATTTAATATTTTTGTTGTTTTTATAGCTTATGCAGGTAAAATTAATTTAGGAGATACTGTAAATGCCGAGTATTTCTCTCTACTACTTCCATTAAGTCAAGGGCATACATTTTTGGCAACCTTGGTTTTTTTTGGTGGTTTATCTGCAGTGATTTCTATGGTGATTATTTCATCATTGGCATTNTCTATTATGATAAGTAATAACCTTATAATTCCTTATGGGTTTTTATCAAAATTTAGTAAAAGTAAATCTGATGAAAATAATAGGTTCATTAAAAATATTAGACGATTCGCTATTTTCTTTATTATTATTGTAGCTTATGCTTTTTATTACAATTTTTCTGTTCAACTTTCATTGTACTCTATAGGTTTAACAGCTTTTGTTGTTATTGCACAATTGGCTCCATCATTTTTTATCGGTTTATTCTGGAATAGAGGNGCCTCAAAAGGTGCAATTATTGGTATTATTGGTGGGTTTTTAGTTGCTTTTTATACATTATTATTNCCATTTACTATAGANGCAATTACTGGTGATACAAGCTTTGTAGAAAATGGGTTATTTTCTGTAAACCTTTTAAAACCTCATGCTTTATTTGGAATTGATTTTTTATCACCAGCTGCACACGCCTTTTTTTGGAGTTTTAGTGTAAACATATTTTTGTATATCTATTTTTCTTTAAATACAGTTGGTAATTATAGAGAACGAAATTATGCTGAAATGTTTGTGGATAGTAAAAACTTTTCAGAGTTACAAGATGGTGCTTATGTGTGGAAAGGTGAAGCTTATGTAGACGATATAAGAGACGTTTTAAATCGTTTTTTAGGAATAAATAAAACAGAAAAAGCGCTTAGAATCTTTTTTAAAAAATATAAAATACCCGAAAACACAAAACTTGCAGATGCAAGGCTTATTAATTTTTCAGAACAATTATTAACAGGTACTATTGGTTCTGCATCAGCAAAAATGTTAATTTCTAATGTAGTAAAAGAAGAAGAATTAAGCTTGTTAGAAGTGCTTAAAGTGTTAGAAGAATCTAAAGAGGCTATTGCACAAAGTAAAATGTTAGAAGAAAAATCTAAAGAACTTTCAACATTAGCAAGGCAACTAAAAAATGCAAATAAAGAATTAATTGAAAATGATTTGCAAAAAGATGAATTTTTAGACACAGTAGCACATGAGCTTAAAACACCATTAACGGGTATTAGAGCATCAACAGAATTGTTGTTAGATGATGTAGAAATGCCATCAGAAATGAAAGATAAGTTTTTAAACAATATGCTTCAAGACTCTGAACGGTTATCAAGATTGATTAATAATATTCTTGATTTCGAAAAGCTGGCTACAAATCGTCAAGAGTTAAATTTTAAAGTTAATGATATAAGCAAGACAATAGCAAAAACTGTAAAGGCGTTGCAGACCAATGCAAATAAAAAAAGGATTACGATTAAGCAATTAAATAATTATATTTTTAAATTAAAATATGATGAAGATAGAATAGTACAAGTACTTGTCAACCTTATTTCTAACGCTATTAAGTTTTGTCCAGAGCAAACAGGAGAAATAAAAATTGATTATCGATTAGGGAATGATAATATCGAAATTTCTGTTTCGGATAACGGAAAAGGAATTCCAAAAGAAGATCAAGATTTTATTTTTAATAAGTTTTATCAGTCAAAAAACCAAAACATTATAAAACCAGAAGGTACAGGTTTAGGACTAGCGATTAGCAAAAGAATTATTGAAAAACATAGCGGTAAAATATGGTTGCACAAAACCAGTGAAAATGGTACAGAAATTAAAGTAAAACTGCCTATATAAAGATGAAAAAGATATTAATTGTAGATGATGAACCCAATATTGTAATGACCTTAGAATATGCGTTTAAAAAAAAGAATTTTCAAGTTTTTATTGCTAGAGATGGTAGTGAAGCATTAGAAATNATAAAAACTGAAATTCCTGATGTAATTCTTTTAGATGTTATGATGCCAAAAGTAGATGGGTATAAAACCATNGAACATATTAAAAAAAATAAACTTTTAAAAGAAACAAAAGTAGTATTTCTATCTGCTAAAAGTAAAACTTCAGACATTCAAAAAGGTTTAGAATTAGGAGCTGATAAATATTTTACAAAACCATTTTCTATTCGAAAAATAGTGTTAGAAGTAAATGAATTAATCAATTAAAAAACATGAAATTATCATTAAATCCATTAACATCAGATATTTTTATTACCATTTATGTGGTAATAACTTTATTTATTCGATTTAAGTTTGAACATAATAATTATGCTGTTAGTCCAGGATTATCTTTAATTTTTGGATTATGTTGTGTAGCCGTTTTATGGTCATTAATTAAATTGAAAATTTTAAATCCAAATTGGTTTGGATTATTTAAAACATCAAAAAAAAATCAATAACTAAAAATTAAATAATATGAGTAATTATCATATAAAAAACTTTCCAGAATATTATCACGTTTACAGAAACTCAGTTAGAGAACCAGAAACGTTTTGGGAAGAAATAGCAGAAGAACACTTTGTATGGAGAAAAAAGTGGGATAAAGTATTAGAATGGGATTTTAGCAAACCAGAAATAAAATGGTTTGAAGGTGCTCAATTAAATATTACAGAAAACTGTATAGATAGGCATTTAGCTACAAGAGGAGATAAAACAGCCATTCTTTTTGAACCTAACAATCCAGAGGAAGAGGCGCAGCATATTACCTATAATGAACTTTCAGAAAAAGTAAATCAGTTTGCAAACGTTTTAAAAGAAAATGGTATCAAAAAAGGAGATCGTGTTTGTATTTATGTACCTATGATACCCGAATTGGCCATTGCAACTCTAGCTTGTGCAAGAATTGGAGCCATACATTCTGTAGTTTTTGCAGGTTTTTCTGCAACAGCTTTATCTACAAGAATTAACGATGCAGACTGTAAAATGGTTATCACATCAGATGGTTCTTACAGAGGGTCTAAAACCATCGATTTAAAAGGTATTGTAGATGAGGCTTTAGAGTCTTGTGCTTCTGTACAAACTGTTTTGGTGGCAAAAAGAATCAATTCAGATATCAACATGAAAGAAAGACGTGACAAATGGTTACAACCATTGTTAGACAAGGCATCTACAGTTTGTAAAGCAGAGGTTATGGAAGCAGAAGATCCCTTGTTTATTTTATATACATCAGGTTCAACTGGTTCTCCAAAAGGAATGGTGCACACTACAGCTGGCTATATGATATATACAGCTTATACCTTTAAAAATGCATTTCAATATAGAGAAAATGATGTTTATTGGTGTACAGCAGATATTGGTTGGATTACTGGGCATTCTTACATTGTGTATGGTCCTTTAGCAAATGGAGCAACTACAGTGCTATTTGAAGGAGTACCAAGTTATCCAGATTTTGGTCGTTTTTGGGAAATTGTACAAAAGCACAAGGTCAATCAATTTTATACAGCACCTACAGCTATTAGGGCCTTGGCCAAACACGGTACAGAGTTGGTAGATAAATATGATTTATCTTCTTTAAAAGTACTAGGTTCTGTTGGAGAGCCAATCAATGAAGAAGCTTGGCACTGGTATAATGATACCATTGGAAAAAAGAAAAGTCCAATTATAGATACTTGGTGGCAAACAGAAACAGGAGGAATGATGATTACGCCAATTCCGTTTGTAACCCCAACAAAACCAACCTATGCAACATTACCATTTATTGGAATTCAACCTTGTTTGATGGATGAAAATGGACAAGAANTAAAAGGAAATCAAGTAGAAGGTCGATTGTGTATTAAATATCCTTGGCCAAGTATGGCNAGAACCATTTGGGGAAACCATCAACGTTATAAAGAAACCTATTTTTCTGCTTATGAAAACACCTATTTTACGGGTGATGGTGCTTTACGTGATGAAGTTGGTTATTACAGAATTACGGGTAGAGTAGATGATGTAATTATTGTTTCTGGTCATAATTTAGGAACTGCACCTATTGAAGACGCCATTAATGAACATCCAGCTGTGGCTGAATCTGCAATTGTTGGTTTTCCTCATGATATAAAAGGAAGTGCTTTATATGGTTATATTACTTTAAAAGATTTAGGAGAAAGTAGAGATCATACTAATTTAAGTAAAGAAATCAATCAATTAATTTCAGATAAAATTGGACCTATTGCCAAATTGGATAAAATTCAATTTACAGAAGGGTTGCCAAAAACGCGTTCAGGTAAAATTATGAGACGTATTTTACGGAAAATAGCTTCCAGTGAAATGGATAATTTAGGTGATACAAGTACCTTATTAAATCCAGAAGTGGTTCAAAACATTATTGATAATAGACTGTAAGAACTAGAATTAAATTACTCTCTTAAAAGGAAGTCGAAATTTTTTTTGAGTTATTTTGTTAGTTGCGTAATAATTTTTTTATAAACAGTTACATAATACTCATGAAACCTTGGAAGCAATACGTTTTCAAGGTTTTTTGTTTTTTTTAAAACAGCTAAATCAAAAAGTTGAATGCCATCAACTTCTTCTACTTGCATTTTTAAGTTGGCAATAGGTTCTTTTAATTCAGCAATAAATACATGATGATGCTCATTATCTTGAATTCCGTTTGCATGTGTTACTTGATGAATTCTTGTGCCGATTTTAATCAACTCATTATCATTTAAAACCAAACCAATTTCTTCAAAAACCTCTCTTTTAGCAGCAGATAAAATAGTTTCTCCAGCAGCAATATGGCCTGCAACAGAAATATCCCACAAACCAGGAAACACTTTTTTGGTTAAAGCTCTTTTTTGGAGTAGTATTTTTTCATCTTTAGTAAACAACCAAATATGCACAGTGGCATGAAACCAACCACTTTTATGAGCTTCAGATTTTAAAGCTCTTTTTCCTGTGGATTTTCCTTCTGGAGTTAAAATGTCTATAAGTTCATCCATAGTGATAAATTAAAAATTATGAATTACGAATTTTTAAATTCGTAATTCATAATTTCAAATTCGTAATTATTTATTTAAAATAAGAAAACGTTTCTCCGTCTTTAATATTTAGCAAAGTTTCGTAAATCATTTTAATTACATTTTCTACATCATCTCTATGTACCATTTCTACTGTGGTGTGCATGTATCTTAAAGGTAAAGAAATTAAAGCAGAAGCTACACCACCATTGCTGTAAGCAAAAGCATCTGTATCTGTACCAGTTGCTCTAGATAATGCAGANCGTTGAAAAGGAATATTTTTGCCTTCTGCAGTTTCTGTAATTAAATCGCGTAATTTTTGCTGAACAGCTGGAGCGTAAGCTACAACAGGTCCTTTACCAATTTCTAAATGACCAGCTTTCTTTTTGTTAATCATTGGTGTTGTTGTGTCGTGAGTTACATCTGTAACAATAGCCACATTTGGTTTAATGGTTTGGGTAATCATTTCTGCACCTCTTAAACCAATTTCTTCTTGTACAGAGTTGGTTATGTACAAGCCAAAAGGCAATTTCTTTTTGTTTTCTTTTAANAAACGNGCTACTTCTGCAATCATAAAACCACCCATTCTGTTGTCTAAAGCTCTACAAACAAATTTGTCTCCATTTAAAATATGAAATTCATCGGGATAGGTAATTACGCAACCTACATAAACGCCTAAAGCTTCTACTTCTTCTTTTGTTGCACAACCACAATCTATAAAAATATTGTCTGGTTTTGGTGCTTCTTCATTAGATTTGTCTCTAGTATGTATTGCTGGCCAACCAAAAACACCTTTTACAATACCGTTTTTTGTATGAATATTTACTACTTTACTAGGTGCAATTTGATGATCTGAACCCCCATTTCTGGTTACGTAAATTAAGCCATTTTCTGAAATGTAATTTACATACCATGAAATTTCATCTGCATGCCCTTCTATAACTACTTTGTATTTTGCATCTGGATTGATAACTCCAACTGCAGATCCATAAGTGTCTGTAATAAAATTATCTACATAAGGTTTTAAATAGTTCATCCAAATTTTTTGGCCTTCCCATTCGTAACCAGTCGGNGCTGGATTGTTTAAGTATTTTTCTAAAAATGAAAGAGATTTTTTATTTAAAATCGNTTTTTTTGCCATTATATAAAATTTATAATTGTTNATTTTTCTTAGTTTTAGGTAAAAATAAAACGATTTTTTTACTAATCTTCATATTTGTTCTAAAATATTGTAACAAATCCCTAGGGATACTTATTTAATTAANGTAATCNTTCAGTTTTTTAAAATTATCAGTAGCAACTTACATGATAAAAAAACAATGTTTTAATAAATAAAAAGGTGTAACTTTAGCTTTTGATATCAATAATACCTTACTATTACAGATAGTTTTTTAATATGTATGCAAATAAAACCACTATTCTATAAAAAAGAACTAAAATAAACTCAAAGTATGAAATTAGTAATTAATAATTTAACCAAAACATATAAAAATGGCGTAAAAGCAATAGATAATTTAAGTATAGAAATAGGTACAGGTATGTTTGGTTTATTAGGACCAAATGGTGCTGGTAAATCTTCTTTAATGCGAACCATTGCAACTTTACAAAGTCCAGATTCTGGTACCATTACTTTTGGAGACATTGATGTTCTAGAAGACAATATGTCTTTAAGAAAAGTGTTGGGTTATTTGCCACAATCTTTTGGAGTATATCCAAAAATGTCTGCAGAAGATTTGTTAGATTACTTTGCTACTTTAAAAGGAATTGCGAATAAAAC
>JGI26082J51739_10000569_pt1 | contig 23235 bp, 23 predicted proteins | sample SaaInl5LU_22_DNA_FD_51739 | JGI IMG/M metagenome (IMG submission 51739)
TTATTTTATTTTGTCACCTTTTTAAGCTTTCAGCGTCTTTAAGATAAAGCTGTTTAATTCTTTTGAAAATAATTCCAATATACACTACTGAAAAACAACTCGTTGAAGGTGTCTTGGCAGAACATCGTACAGCCCAAAAAACGCTTTACGATCGATTTTCTCCTAAGATGTACGCTATTTGTTGTAGGTATTTTAGAGATCAATCACGTGCAGAAGACTTACTCATGGAAGGTTTTTTAAAGGTATTTGGTAAGCTACACACCTTTTCTTTTAACGGCAGTTTTGAAGGCTGGATGCGAAAAATATTCGTTAGAATTTGTTTGGATGAGCTTCGTAAAAATAACAGTTTTAATTTTTCAGATTCCGGTACTTTAGAAATTGAAGCCCCAGATTCTGTCGTTTTGGAATTGCCTGAGGCTGAAACACGGCCATCCTTAGAATATTTATTGCATGAGGTAAATTCCTTGCCTTTAAATTACAGCTTGGTTTTTTCCCTTTATGTATTGGATGGTTATTCACACCAAGAAATTTCAACTGAACTGGGTATTTCTGTGGCTGCTTCAAAAGTACAGTTGAGCAGGGCCAGAAAAACATTACAACAACGCCTTGAATCTTTTAAAACAAGCCAGCATGGAAAAAAATAATTTAGAAAAGTATCTCAGCGATCAGGCCCAAGACATGGAAACAATGCCTAGAAAGCTTGTTTGGGAAGCCCTTTCTAAACAATTAGATGGGGTAGCGCAACAACAGGATGTAGTCCAACAATCCAAAAGCTAAAAAAGTGGCCCATAAAGCACCCCTTAGAAAGTGGGCGTTAGCAGCCATGGTTGCGGGATTACTACTCAGTCCTTTTGTATGGAATTTAAGGACAACTCCTACAGATACAGTGAATGAGCGTTCACGGACAACTCCAGCAGCTATAGTGAATACGCATTCAACTACCCCTACTATTGGAGTGACAGGAGCAACCATTAAAGCCCCTTCTTTAGTGGTGTCTAATAGCGCGCAACAGTTGATTTTGGAGCAGGGTATTGACCATTCTACTGCTACTAAAGTGGTGGCTAAAAAAACACTTTCTACCTCTAGTGCTGATTTGAGATTAGCGCAAGAACAAACCCTTTCCTCAGTTTTGCCTAATATGCACGACCCATCCGATGTAGAAGAGGGTTTGGCAGTTGTTTTGTCTCCTGAAATGGAGGAGTATGCTCCATTTAAAAAGAGCCACTTGGATAATGAAATAACGGTATTATTGGCTCAAGCAATTACTGAAATGCATAAAAACCCACAAGAAGCCATAGCGCTTTCTAAAGGTCTGATGGCCCAAGACAGTGCCTATTTGGCGGTGGCTAATGAATTGTTATTTGAAGTAGAAAAAGACCTTAATACCACTTTTAGGGCTAAGGTCATTCAAGAGTTAAAGCTGAATGTGATTAAACTGTCACAGTCCATGGCCCAGACCCCCCAATAATTAACCACCGAAGAATTATATAAATGACTAAAATAAAACCAATGACAACACAAGTAAAATGGAATAAATTGCCTCAATTGAAATGCCTGCAGCGCATTGAGCTGTTTTCTCTAAAAATGGTGCTGTTTGCCCTTATTTTCGGAGCAATGCCATGTAGTTTTGCACAAGATAAAGTAAGCGATTATCCTATCACAGACGTAGAAAATGCCGCTTATACTGAAACCAAAATTGCCGCCCTAGAAAAAAAGAAAATAGCTGTTGCACAAACAGAAAAGGAGGCTTTGAAAATTACTGTATTGGAGATTGAGAAGCGTTTAAAGCGAGGAGAAATTAGTGCGCAGACTGCAGCTGAGCTCAAAAGAGAGGCAGCTAGTTTGCGGGCGCAAAATATTGAGGCCAGAACAGCTATTATTGATTTAGAGATTGCCTTATTAAAACGCAATAACGGTCAGATTGCTAAAATAAAAACAAGCGCTTCTGATTTAGAAGAAGGGGTTGGTTTTTCGGTTAATGTGAATGGAAAACCACTTATTTTATTAGAGGACAAGGACCTGCAATACGACATTAGAACCTATTCGGATTTAGTTATTTCTATGGGGATTAATAATTTGGTCAATTTTGACAAAGAGGTAACTGGAATGGAAGATTTTGATTTTCAACTGGGAGGCAGTAGGTTTTTAGAGATTGGTTGGGAATGGCGCACCCGGTTGGTGCAGAGTAATTTTGTGCGGTTAAACTATGGGGTGAGTTTTCAATTTAATGGGCTCCGTCCTAAAAACAATCAGTATGTTTCCGTAGACCAGGGTGTAACTAGCTTGCAAAGCTTTGAGTATGAGCTCAGGAAATCTAAGTTTAGGGTAGATAATTTGGTGTTTCCTATGCATTTAGAGTTTGGTGCCTCAGATAGGATGGTGACTAAAAATAAAATGAGATACAGTATTTATAATTCGTTTAGAATAGGTATTGGTGGCTATGCAGGGGTTAATTTAGGGAGCAGACAAAAATTAAAATACANCCTCAATGGAGAGCGTATTAAAGAAAAATTCAAACAGGGTTATGACGTTACAGACATAGTTTATGGAATTAGTGCCTATGCTGGAAGGGGAGGCACTCAGATTTANGNCAAATACGATCTTAATCCTATGTTTGGCGGTGGCACTATTGCGGGAAATAATTTGTCTTTAGGACTGAGGTTTGACTTGTAATTATATTTGAATACTATAGCAGTTTATAAGCCGCTTGCCTAAATGGCAAGCGGCTTTTTTTATTCCTTTTTAAAGCGGTCTTTATTTGTTACTTTTATGGACTAAATGCATTTGAATTGATTTCAAAGAATACCATAGATAAAGTTTACGAAACCGCTAGAATTGAGGAAGTCATTGGCGACTTTGTTCAATTAAAAAAATCGGGGGCTAATTTTAAGGGACTCAGTCCATTTACAGAGGAGCGTTCTCCGAGTTTTATGGTTTCTCCTGTAAAACAAATTTGGAAAGATTTTTCTAGTGGCAAGGGTGGTAATGTGGTGGCATTTGTCATGGAACACGAGCACTTTACCTATCCTGAAGCCATTAGGTATTTGGCTAAAAAATATCAAATTGAGATTGAGGAAACCATTCAATCCGACGAGCAAAAGGAGGCCGCCAATGAAAGGGAGAGTATGTATTTGGTGTCTGAATATGCAGCGCGTTATTTTTCGGAAGTCCTTTTGACATCGGCCGCAGGCCAAGCTATAGGGCTTTCTTATTTTAGAGAGCGCGGTTTTACGGATGAGACCATAAAGAAATTCGAACTGGGCTATTGTTTGGATGAATGGGATGGTTTTACCAAATCTGCTATTGAAAATAAATACGATTTAAAATACCTTGAAGCAACAGGACTGACTATTGTGAAACCGACCAATGAGCAGGCCACGGCCAAAACTTTTGATCGCTTTAAAGGGAGGGTCATGTTTCCCATTCACTCTATGAGTGGTAGGGTGCTTGGTTTTGGAGGTAGGATTTTAACGCAGGATAAAAAAGCAGCCAAGTATTTAAACTCACCAGAGAGTGATATTTACAATAAAAGCAAAGTGCTTTATGGAATATATATGGCCAAGCAAGCCATTGCCAAGCAGGACAATTGTTATTTGGTAGAAGGCTATACGGATGTGATTCAAATGCATCAGTCTGGAATTCACAATGTAGTGTCTTCTAGCGGAACGGCACTTACTTCGGATCAGATTAGGCTTTTGAGCCGCCTGACTAAAAATATTACGGTACTCTTTGACGGAGATGCTGCCGGATTGAGGGCTTCTATAAGGGGGATTGACCTTATTTTAGCGCAGGGGATGAATGTGAAAATTTGCACTTTCCCTGAAGGAGAAGACCCAGATAGTTTTTCTAAAAAACATGCTCTAGAGCTGCTCACAGAGTATTTGGAGACTAATTCGCAAGATTTTATACAATTTAAAGCGTCTATCTTGGTTAAAGAGGCGGCCAATGATCCTGTGAAAAGGGCAGAAACCATTCGAGATATTGTTGGGAGTATTGCTAAAATACCAGATGCTATACAGCGAGAAGTCTATTTGCAGTCTTGCGCGCAAATTATGGACATTTCTGAGCAAGTGCTTTACAATACCCTGGCGCAAGTTTCTAAAACAGCGGCCAGTGCTAAGGGAGTGCCCCAAAAAAGCGGGGGTGCCCCTGAAGAACGTTTTAAAGTAGTTAAGCCAGAAGCCCCTGAGGTAGAAAAACTTAATGTTCAGTGGGTGCTAGAGAAGAAAATCATTGAAATTTTGTTGCTTTATGGAAATCATAAGGCCACATTTGAAGACTTAATTTTAGCCTCTAACGAGGCTGGAGAATTGGTTTTAACGCCTAAAAAGGTAGAGCAAAAAGTTTTTGAAAAGGTGTATTTAGATTTACAAGAAGACGAAATTGAGCTCACGCAGGACCATTTTAAAGGGATTTACTTTAAACTTATAGCCTCTTTTAATCAGTCAGAAAATTTTGACCTGCCAGTTTTTATTAGAAACCAATCAGAAGAACTTTCTGCGTCCATATCTTCCATTCTAATGGAGGAGGAGAAGTATGTGCTTGGGCAGTGGGAGAAGAAAGATATTTTCCCAAAAGACAAGGCTTTGGGGGTGTCTCAATTGGTGACAGAAACCATTTTGAGTTTGAGGTGTTTTTTGATTAAAAAACGGATGGGGGTCATGCAGGAAACGACCAGAGACCAAGAAAAAGACCACCAAGAAGTAAAGGAAGAATTGGTCTCCTACCTGCAGTTGTATGCCTTGTTAAATAAAAAATTAAACAGGGTACTTTCTTAGTGCTCAATGGGGCAAAGCCATGGGGTTGTGCGGAATTATTGAATTAATACAGCTGTAAGGCTTTAGCATGTTGCAGCATGTCTACAATATTAGTGACATTCAGTTTTTTCATGAGCCTAGATTTATAGGTACTCACCGTCTTTTCATTAATATCTAATCCACCGGCAACTTCTTTATTTTTCTTCCCTGAAGCCAGTAATTTTAATACCTCAATCTCTCTGGAAGACAGTTTTCTAAACGCAGATTTTTCTTTATCTCCTGATTTTTCTTTTTTGAGTTGTTCTGACAATGCGTGGGTGAGGTATATTTTCCCCTCCTTAAGCTGCGTAAGCGCAGTGAGTATCTGATCTATTCTTGCTGTTTTAGAAAGGTAGCCGCAAGCGCCTGCTCTTATGGCACTTAGGGCATAAACTGTTTCTGATTGGCTGCTAAAAATAAGTACTTTAATGTTTGGGTTTATTTCCTTAAGCTTTCTAACAGTGGCAATTCCATTGATTTCAGGAATGTCCATCTCCAAAATTACAATATCGGGCGTTTGTTTTTCTACAGCTGTAAAAAGTTGGGTGGTCGTTGCAACGGCATCTTGTAGCTGAAACTCCTCAGCACTGTTCACTACCATACTCAGACCCATCCTTACTATAGGATGTGCATCTGCAATAAGAATTTTTATCATGGTTAATTTTTCTTAAGATTTGGGATTCTTGAAAAATAGTATACATTAAATGTATAAAAAAATCACATGATATAGGTAAATTCCTACAATTTATTCAAATTAATGTACCCTAGAGCAAAAACTTATGTCTGCTCTGTTGGAGCCNAAATAGNTTTTTCTAGAGTGGTCTAAAAGAAACAAAAAGGTTTAAAGAGACNAAAAGGCTTAAAGAAACTCTTTTGGAATCTCACAGACTGGAATAGGATTCATTTTGTGTTGGTTGGCATGGTTTAATCTGGTGTATATCTCATACACTGTAGCTTCTCTTCCTTTGAAGTCTGTCTCCTTTTTTCCTTTGTCTTGCATATCCATGGCCCATTCTAATTCAGGGTAGCTGGCGCCTATTTGGTCTTCATCTGTTCTGTTGTCTCCCCAAAGGCCGTCTGTAGGGGCTGCCGTTAAAATGTCTTCATTAATTCCTAGTGTTTTTCCAAGGGCAAAAACGGCTGTCTTTAGCAGGTCTGCAATGGGACTTAGGTCTACCCCTCCGTCTCCGTATTTGGTGTAGAATCCAACACCAAAGTCTTCTACTTTATTACCCGTTCCTGCCACCAAATAGCCGTGTAATGCAGCAAAGTAATACAAACTTGTCATTCTCAGTCTGGCCCTTGTGTTGGCTAGGCTCATAAATCGATCTTCTTCGTTTTTTACAGCTGGAAATGCCTGAACTAGGCTGTCAAAAACTGGGGTGAGCGGCACTGTTGTCTTAGTGGTATTGGGGTAATTTTCTTGTAACCACAACACGTGTTTACTGGCCCGATCTGTTTGGTTTTTTGCCTGATGGATGGGCATGTCTAAGCATAAAAGGGGAAGTCCTGTTTTGGCACAAAGTGTAGCGGTTACCGCAGAATCAATTCCGCCGGAAACTCCTATGACAAATCCTTTAGCACCTGCTTTTTGAGCGTATTCCTTAAGCCAATTTACTATGTGATCAATGATTTTTTCTGTTTGCATAAGGGGTGGTTTTGTTTAAAAACGACTAACTTTGAGCCATAAAATTAAGCCCTACTTTGAGAATAATAAAGCAAAAGACCAATTCTTTTTCTCTTCGCGTACTCCTGGTGTTTATGTGTGGTGTTTTTTTAGCCTCGTGTGCGAATGACAGCAGTCTTGAAAGTGAAGTAAAAGCATTAGAAACGGATCTAAAAATACACCGATTTGACCTTGAATTTGGGCAGGGTAATGTGGCAGATTTTGATCGATTAAGAGATAAATACCCTTTCTTTTTTCCCAGCCAAACTCCGGATAGTATATGGAAATTTAAGTTACAAGACACTGTTGAAAAGCAAATTTCTAGAGAGATAAATCGTGTTTTTGGAGATTTCAAAACCACTGCCACTGAACTGTCCCATCTCAAAGCTCATTTCAACCAGCTTTTAAGCCAAGAGTTGGGTCTTACTCAAACGGCGGCCCTACAGACCCCAGAAGTGTACGCCTTAAGCACCTTGTCTTCAGGCTTAGACATTCAAAATAGGGTGGTGGTTGCAGACAGCATGTGGCTGATTGCTTTAGACCATTATTTGGGCCCTCAGCACGAGTATTACAAATCATTTCCTTCCTATATAAAACAAGATTTAGATGCCAAATATTTAGTCTCTGACATGTCTGCTGCACTAATGGCTCCTTTTGTGTCTGGGAATACGAATGGGTACTTTTTAGATAAAATGGTGATTGAGGGTAAAAAAACATTTCTTCAAACCCTTGTTTGGCCCCACGCTACAGAGGCCCAGCACTTAAAATACAGTGAAGCCCAATACGAATGGGCTGTAGCAAACGAAGCACAGGTGTGGCGTTATTTTATGGAGCGGGAATACCTTTACAGTACAGACACTTCATTGGAGTACCGCTTTTTATTCCCTGCACCCTTTTCTAAATTTCAGCTGGCTTTAGACCGGGAATCTTCGCCAAGAATTGCACAGTTTATAGGCCTTCAAATGGCCAAAGCCTATTATAAAAAGCACGACAAGAATTTACAAAAACTCCTTGAAGTTTCTTCAATAGATTTATTGAAAGAGGCTTCCTATAAACCCAAGAAATGAGTCAAAAAACCCACACTTCAGAAATTATTTTAAAAGTTACTTTGGACGAAAACCAAGTTCCTGAAAAATTGCAATGGACAGCAGAAGACGGAGGCGTAGATAAAGAAGACGCTAAAGCCATGATGCTTTCCGTTTGGGATAGTGAGAACAAAGAATCCCTTAAAATAGACCTTTGGACTAAAGACATGCCCGTAGATGAAATGAAAATATTTTTCCACCAAACTTTAGTGGCAATGTCTGACACTTTTTTGAAAGCCACTCAAGATGAAAAAATGACAGCAACCATGCGTGAGTTTTCTGATTATTTTGCTGAAAAACTAGAGATTAAAAAGGGATCCTAAGGGTTAAAGCTTACAGACAATCTTTGATTAAAGAAAAAGCCGTTGCGGTTTTCAGTTGACTCTTTAAGCAAACACCTTTTATTTTTGCGCTTTAAAGTACGCTTCGTTTATAGCGCCAATATAGCCCAATAATTCTTCTTTGCCCAAATGCTTAGAAGATGAGGTAATAAAGTGTTCCGGGGCTAGTTCGAAAATTTCTTCAGTGAGCTTTTCGTTATAGGCCTTAGTATTGGCCTCGATAATAGCAGGTTTTAGCTTGTCTGCTTTGGTGAAAATAATGCAAAATGGAATTTCATTTTCTCCCATCCACCTCATAAAATCAAGGTCTACTGGCTGNGGCTCGTGTCTAATGTCTACAAGTACAAAGGCACAAACAAGTTGGGTTCGTTTTAAAAAGTATTCTGTAATGTATTTTTGAAAAGTCTTCTTGTCTCTTTTAGATACCCTGGCGTATCCATAACCAGGTAAATCTACTAAAAACCAATTTTGATTGATTTTAAAGTGGTTTATAAGCTGTGTTTTTCCAGGNCTTCCAGATGTTTTTGCCAAGCTCTTTTTTGAGGTAAGCATATTGATCAATGAAGATTTCCCCACATTTGAACGCCCAATAAAAGCGTATTCAGGAATAGGGTCTTTGGGGCATTTTTCTACATGAGCGTTGCTCATTACAAATTCTGCGGAAGTAATTTTCATGAATGCTTTTTTCTGTGTGATAATTGGCTTTTAGGCGGGTTTAAAACCCCCTAGCCACCAGCCAGTTCTCCAATAGTGTATTGAAGGTGTCTGGGTGTTCCATCATGGGTGCATGACCGCATTTTTCAATCCAAAACAGGTCTGAATCAGGAAGCAATGCATTAAATTCATCTGCAACATTCGGAGGGGTCACGCCGTCGTTTCTTCCCCAAATAATACAGGTAGGTGTTTTCATCAGGGGTAAATCCTTAGACATATTATGTCTAATAGCACTCTTCGCAATGGCCAATGTTTTCACCAGTTTTACCCTGTCATTAACAGTAGCAAAAACTTCGTCAACAATCTCTTTGGTTGCCACAGCAGGATCGTAAAAAACCTCCTCTGCTTTTTTCTTGATAAACTCGTAATCTCCTCTTTTAGGGTATCCGTCACCCATGGCACTTTCATAAAGACCAGAACTTCCAGTGATTACTAAGCCTTTCACAATCTCAGGATCCATCTTGGTTTCCAATAAGGCAATATGACCGCCCAATGAATTCCCCACAAGGATCACATCTTTGAGGTTTAAATGCCTTAAAAACTCATCTACGTAAACGGCAAAGCTTTTAACAGTAGTCTTTAGGAGCGGCATGTCATAAATAGGTAATTCTGGAACAATGACCCTATAACCTTTCTCAGGAAAGTAATCCATAACGCCTTGAAAATTACTTAGCCCGCCCATGAGTCCGTGTAATATGACTATAGGTGCGCCATCTCCTAGGGATACGTATTGGTATTTTCCGTCTTTAATGATTGGGTGTGTCATGACTTGGTTTACGCCTAAGTTGGCAAATATAGGCATTTCATTTAAATACCAATAGCTTCTTTTTCTTGGCTTTGGATGTGTAGCTGAATATAGGCTTTTATCTTTTTTTCGCTANAAGTAAACAGAACTTATTAACAAAGTGGTAGAATGTGGTAAAAAGTGGGATAAAATCCTTTATATTTGAANTTATTAATTAAAACNAGCACAGATAGTGGTCTCACTAATAGGTACATATGATTGCAAGGCAGACGTAAAAGGGCGGNTAATGCTTCCTGTTGCGTTAAAGTCGCAGTTGACCCCTATTTTGAAAGAAGGTTTTGTTATTAAGAGAGCGGTTTTTAGAGATTGTCTGGAGTTGTATCCCATGGCGGAATGGCAATTGTTGATGGAGAAAATGAATGAGAAGAACCGATTTGTAAAAAAGAACAACGACTTTATTAGAAGGTTTACTGCTGGCGTAAAAGTAGTAGAGTTGGATGGTAGTGGTCGTTTGCTCATTCCAAAGAATTTAATAGGTATTGCGCAGATAAGTCAGGAAGTGGTGTTGAGTGCAGCAATCAATATTATTGAAATTTGGGACAAAGGGCAATATGAAAAGGTATTAGAAGAAACAGCGCAAGACTTTGCTAGTCTCGCAGAAGAAGTCATGGGAGATGGAGAAAACAACTTATCATAATCCAGTCATGCTGCAGGAAACTGTGGCGGGTTTGGCCATAGATCCCAAAGGGATTTATGTAGACGTTACTTTTGGTGGCGGAGGACACAGCAAAGAGATTTTACGGCAGCTCGGTCCCCAGGGACGATTGTTTGCTTTTGACCAAGATAAAGATGCTTTGGCCAATACATTGGCCGATGCTCGATTCACCCTCATTCCAGAAAATTTTCGGTTTATAAAACAATTTCTGCGTTTTCACGGCATTAAACAAGTGCATGGAATATTAGCAGACTTTGGCGTGTCTTCGCATCAATTTGACGAAGGTTCAAGGGGTTTTTCCACTCGCTTTGAGGGAGATTTAGACATGCGAATGAATCAGAGTGGGGCAATCACGGCTAAAGAAGTGGTGGGTTCCTATGCGCATGATGACCTGGCCAATATGTTTTTTCAATATGGAGACTTGCGGAATTCAAAAGCCATTGCAGCAGCGATCATTGCTTTTAGAGAAATCCAGCCTATTGAAACTACTGCTCAGTTAAAAGAAGCCTTGGCGCCGTTTTTAAAAGGATTTAATGATGCTAAAATTTTGGCGCCAATATATCAAGCCATTAGGATTGAAGTGAATCAAGAGATTCAAGTGATTAAAGAATTTTTAGCGCAAGTCCCAGATCTGTTGTTTCCCGGTGGTCGATTAAGTGTATTGAGTTACCATTCTTTGGAAGACAGATTGGTGAAACGCTTTATTCGAGCAGGACAATTTGAAGGAGAGCCAGAGAAAGATATTTTTGGACATTTTGAGGTGCCTCTAAAAAAAGTGGGTGGCTTACAGATACCTACAAAAGAAGAGCAACGTATAAACACCCGCTCTCGAAGTGCCAAGCTTCGGGTGGCAGAAAAACCAAAAAACACCCCCAATAGAAAGTGAGAAAATCGCTACTTAATATTCTAAAAGGTTCTTTTCTTATTGGAGACGATGCTCCAAAACACTGGCGTTTTTTTATTTACCTAGCAGTTTTAGGTGCCCTCATGATTAGCGCAGCACATGAATCTGAGCGTAAGGTATATGAAATTGCCCAGCTGAGTCAGGAAGTAAAAGCTTTGAAAAATGAATATGTGGGACTTAGGTCAAGATTGCAGCGCGCTCAATTAGAGACAAGTGTGGCTAGAAAAGTAGCAGATTTAGGGATATTTCCTCCAGATAAGCCTGCAGTGAAAATCGTGGTAAAAACTTCTGATAAAAAATAACAATAGTGCGAGAGAAAAAAATTTTAACACGTCTGTATGTAGTGGTAGCCCTCTTGGTGGTGTTTTCCATTGCAATTGGCGCTTCTCTGGTTCAAACCCAGGTCTCGGATGGGGCTAAATACAGAAAGCTCGCTTTAGAGAGGACCGAAAAAATTGTAACGATTGAACCGAATAGGGGGAGTTTGTATTCAGACGACGGCAGTTTGTTGGCTACCTCTGTTTCCAGGTACGAGATTAGATTTGACGCAGTAACAGTTCCCTCCAAAGATTTTGAGTTACATCTCATAGCACTTTCAGATTCTTTGGGCGTATTGCTCCAAAAACCCGCAAATTATTTTGAGCAAAAACTCAGAAAAGCCAAGGCCAATAAAAACAGGTATGCCTTAATAGCCTCCAACCTTAGTTATGAATCTTACAAAAGGATAAAGTCTTTTCCATTGTTTTCAAAAGGACCCTATAGGGGTGGTTTTGTGGTGACTCAAAAGACTGTTCGAGAGCATCCGCTTGGAGAAATGGCTGCCAGAAGTGTGGGTTTTGTGAGTTCAGATGCTAAAGGAAACATTACTCGAGTAGGTTTAGAGGGGGCTTTTGATGATTATTTAAAAGGGGTAGAAGGCAAACGTCTCAAGCAAAAAATTGCCAAAGGTCAGTGGAAGCCCATAGGTGCTAGCAACCTAAAAGAACCGGAAGAAGGTGCAGATGTGGTTACCACAATTAATATAAATATTCAAGATATAGCGCACCATGCGCTATTGACTCAACTAGAAAAATACAAAGCAGACCACGGTACTGTGGTGGTAATGGAAACCAAAACAGGAGAAATAAAAGCCCTTTCCAATTTAGGGAGAAATGCCAATGGGCATTACTATGAAAGACTTAACTACGCTATTGGGGAGTCTCATGAACCTGGATCTACTTTTAAGCTCATGTCTTTGGTCGTTGCATTGGAAGATAAAATTGTAGACACTGCCACGGTAATAGATACCGAAAGAGGCAAATACAGGGTGTATGACAGGACGGTGAATGACTCCAAAAATGGGGGTTATGGGAAAATCTCTGTAGCCAAGGCTTTAAAGGTTTCCTCCAATACAGCATTTGCTAAACTCATCCATGAAAATTATAAAGACAGACCCAGTGATTACGTAGATCGTTTGCGCAATATGAATTTACATGAGAAGTTAGGACTTCCTGTTTTAGGGGAGGGAGATCCTGTGATCAGGTATCCTGGAGAAAAAGGTTGGTCTGGAGTTTCATTGGCTTGGATGTCTCACGGGTATGAGGTGTCTCTGACCCCTTTGCAAACCTTAACCTTTTATAATGCCATTGCCAACGGAGGAGAAATGGTGAAGCCAAGGTTGATTAAAGAAATTAGAAAAGGAGGTATTGTAGAGAAGCGTTTTGGTAAAACCATTATCAATCCTTCTATATGCTCTAAAGAAACGGTCGCGCAAGTAAAACAGATTTTAAAAGATATTGTTGAGAAAAAAGGGGGTACAGGACATGGTTTGTACGATCCGAATTTTTCAATGGCAGGTAAAACGGGTACTTGCCAAAAAGACTATACTTCAGGAGACCCTAATAAGTTAAAATATATCTCCACTTTTTCAGGCTATTTTCCTGCAGACAATCCAGAGTATTCTTGCATTGTAGTGATTCACGAGCCAGATAAATCTGTGGGTTATTACGGGGCAGATGTTTCAGGGCCTGTTTTTAAGGCCATTGCACAAAAAATGTACACCTCTAAGCTTATGGAGGTGCAAGTAGCTAAAGAGGCCATAGCATCTCTAGCCGTTAATGAATCCTATGAAAATTATCAGGAGGCACTTGAGTTAACTACCCAGACCATTCCTGATGTAAAGGGAATGCCAGGAATGGATGCTATAGCCCTATTGGAAAACTTAGGTTTTGTAGTGGAGGTTAACGGCCATGGTAAGGTAGTGGGACAATCTATTCATGCGGGAACATTTACAGGAAAAGGCACTAAAGTGGCATTAGAATTATCTCGCTCATGAAGGTATTAAAAGACATACTATACGGCGTCTCTATAGATCAGTTACAGGGTAGCACGCTCAAGGAAGTGCAGGGCGTGTATTTTGATTCGCGCAAAGTAGGGGCTCAGTCGCTTTTTGTGGCTACTAAAGGAGTTCAGGTAAATGGCCATATTTTTATTGAAACGGCTATAGAAAAAGGCGCTACTGTGGTGGTTTGTGAAGACCTACCTGGCCTTACTCATGCTGAGGTTACCTACGTAGTGGTGCCCAATAGCCAAGAGGCTTTAGGTGTTATGGCGGCCAATTGGTTTGACCATCCTTCAAAGAAACTAAAACTTATTGGGGTAACAGGTACCAACGGTAAAACTACAGTCACTAGCTTACTCTACGCATTGTTTACTAAAGCAGGATATCCTTCAGGACTTATTTCTACGATTAAAATTTTAGTAGGCGAGAAAGCATATGAAACAGCCCACACTACACCAGATGTGTGGACCATTAACGCGTATTTACAGGAAATGGTGTCAGAAGGACTTTCTCACTGTTTTATGGAGGTGAGCTCACATGGAATTGCGCAAATGCGCATTAAGGGATTGACTTTTGAAGGGGCTATTTTTACCAACCTAAGCCAAGACCATTTAGATTATCATAAAACGTTTGCCAATTATAGGGATACAAAAAAATTGCTTTTTGACGGGCTTTCCCCTACTGCATTTGCTTTGGTAAATTCGGACGACAAAAACGGCCTATTTATGCTCCAAAACACCAAGGCTAAGAAAATGAGCTATGGGCTAAAAGGAGTAGCAGATTTTAAGGCGCAAATATTAGAAAATCAGTTTTCGGGTCAATTGCTTAAAATAGACCAGCAAGAAGTTTGGACCACCCTTTTAGGACAGTTTAATGCGTATAATATTTTGGCAATTTACGCCACCGCAACCCTTTTGGGATTAAATACATTGGAGGTGCTACAACACATAAGTACCCTCGAAAATGTGGCAGGAAGGTTCCAATATTTTATTTCCAAAAACCAGATTACGGCTATTGTGGATTATGCCCATACGCCAGATGCCTTAGATAATATATTAGAAACGATAGGCCAGATCAGAACAAAGAATGAAAAGCTCATTACTGTAGTAGGTTGCGGAGGAGATAGGGATCAGGGAAAGCGACCTTTAATGGGTGCTATTGCAGCAGAAAAGAGCGATACCGTAATTCTCACTTCCGACAATCCCAGATCTGAAACGCCCATAGCTATTATTGAACAAATGGAAGCGGGGGTTTCTCCGGTAGATATAAAAAAAGTTTTGGTGGTTGAAAACAGAAAACAAGCCATTAAAACCGCTTGTATGATGGCCACTCCAAAGGATATCATTTTAATTGCAGGAAAAGGACACGAAAAGTATCAGGATATTAAAGGTGTGAAGACCCCTTTTGATGACTATGAAATTGTAAAGAATCATTTAGACCTTTTAGACCATTAATCTAAGTCAATAGAAGAAAAGTACTATGCTGTATTATTTATTTGAATTTTTAGAAAAGCAATACCAATTTCCTGGAGCTAGCCTGTTTGGTTTTTTGACCTTTAGGGCTTCATTGGCGATCATTACTTCTCTTCTAATTGCAACAGTATTTGGAAAAAAAATCATTGAATACCTCCAGCGAAAGCAGATAGGGGAGACCGTGAGGGATCTTGGTTTAGCAGGGCAAAAACAAAAAGCTGGAACCCCAACTATGGGAGGTCTAATCATCATTATAGCTACGCTAGTTCCTGTGTTTCTCTTTGCTAAATTAGCCGAGATTTATATTGTATTACTCATCGTAACCACCCTTTGGATGGGCGCCATAGGTTTTGTGGATGATTATATTAAAATTTTCAAAAAAGACAAAGCTGGTTTAAAAGGAGTTTTTAAAGTATTGGGACAAGTAGTTCTTGGACTTATCGTTGGGGCTACCTTATATTTTCATCCAGGCGTTACCATGAAAGAGGCGGTTGCTGTACCTAAGACAGAAGTAGTGAAGAGTCGTTTTTTAGGTCCTGAAATAAAGTCTACAAAAACCACCATACCTTTTACCAAAAACAACGAATTAGACTATAGTGACTGGATTTCTTGGACAGGTGACGGTGCCGAGAAATACGCTTGGCTCATTTTTATTCCAGTGGTCATTTTTATAGTATCTGCTGTCTCTAATGGAGCGAATCTCACCGACGGTATAGACGGTTTGGCTGCGGGAACCTCTGCTATTATTGCGGTGACCTTGGGTGTGTTTGCTTGGATTTCAGGGAATGTAATTTTCTCTGATTACTTAGATATTATGTTTATTCCTAGAGTGGGTGAATTGGTGGTATTTATTGCTGCTTTTGTAGGTGCATTGGTAGGATTCTTATGGTACAATGCCTTTCCGGCTCAAGTTTTTATGGGAGATACGGGTAGTTTGACTATTGGAGGAATTATTGCTGTCATTGCCATTATTATTAGAAAGGAATTACTCATTCCGTTATTGTGTGGCATCTTTTTCGCCGAGTCACTGTCTGTCATGTTGCAGGTGGGCTATTTTAAATACACAAAGAAAAAATTCGGTGAAGGGGTACGTGTTTTTCTCATGTCGCCATTGCACCACCACTACCAAAAATTGGGCTATCACGAGAGTAAAATCGTGAGCAGATTTTGGATTGTGGGAATATTATTAGCCGTTCTAACCATTGTGACCTTAAAACTGAGATAATGAAATTTCTAGCAGTTTTAGGCGCAGGGGAGAGTGGTGTTGGTGCCGCCCTTTTGGGGCAGCAACAAGGGTACCGTGTGCTGGTGTCTGATCATGGCACAATTCACGCTGTCTTTAAAAACGTTCTTGTACAAAATGAGATTCCTTGGGAGGAAAACGGACACAGTGAAGCCGCTATTTTGGCAGCAGATCTTGTGGTAAAAAGCCCTGGTATTCCAGACACGGTACCCTTGGTTTTGGCATTGCGCCAGAAGGGTGTTTCGGTGATAGATGAGGTGGAATTTGCGGCTCGTTACACCGAGGCTGTGTTGATAGGTATTACTGGCAGCAATGGCAAAACCACCACGACCATGTTGACCCATCATATTTTGAAGTCGGATGGAAAAGCAGTAGCAATGGGCGGTAATATTGGCGTAAGCTTTGCGAAATTGGTGTATGAAGCCCATTTACCAGAGGCTGAAAAGATAGATTACTACGTATTAGAGCTCAGTAGTTTTCAATTAGACAACATTGAAAATTTCAGGCCACATATCGCTATAATCACCAATATATCTCCAGATCATTTGGACCGATATGGCTATGAGATGGACCGATATACGGCGGCAAAGTTTCGCATATCAATGAACCAATTGCCTACGGATTATTTAATCTATGACGCAGATTGTGAGGTGATTGGAGCTGCTTTGGATCAGTTTCCTGAGACCGGAAAAAGAATTGCATTTAGTACACAAAAAATAATTAAAAACGGCGCCTGTCAAAAAGGCGAAAACATAGAAATAGCATTAGACCAAAAAACATTTAGCATGCAGATTAATACATTGGCCTTAGAGGGCACCCACAACGTTAAAAACACCATGGCAGCTTCAGCAGCAGCAACATTGGTGCAGATAAGAAAAGAAACCATACGCAATAGTGTACAGCACTTTCAGGGGGCAGCACACCGTTTAGAAAAAGTGCTCAAGATCCAACATGTCACTTACATTAACGACTCAAAAGCAACCAATGTTAATGCCACTTTCTACGCTTTAGACAGTGTTAAAACACCTGTGGTTTGGATTGTTGGTGGGGTAGACAAAGGGAATGACTATTTGCCTTTAATGTCAATGGTTAGAGAAAAAGTGAAAGCAATTATCTGTCTGGGCACAGATAACAGTACTCTAAAGGCTGTTTTTTCTAGGGCCACAGATATATTGGTAGAAACAACTTCCATGGATGAAGCCGTTAAAATTGCGTATAAAATTGCAGAGAAAGGAGAGACCGTTTTATTGTCTCCTGCCTGTGCTAGTTTTGATTTGTTTAAAAATTATGAAGACAGGGGTGATCAGTTTAAAGCCGCTATAAGAAACTTATAAATTGGGCGTATTTAAAAACATACAAGGAGATAAAGCCATGTGGGCAGTAGTTGCGCTATTGGCGCTCATATCCTTCTTGCCTGTGTATAGTGCCAGTGGTAACTTAGAAAACGTCGTGCAAAATGGTACGGCCATTGGTCATTTGGCCAAGCACGCTTTTTTGCTGGGTATGGGTTTTGTCATTATGTTTGGAATACATAAAATCCCCACCCATTTTTTTAAAGGACTTTCTCTCATTGGAATGCCTATTGTCTTGCTTTTACTAGTGTATACTTTAGCGCAGGGAAGCACCATTGGAGGTGCCAATGCGAGTAGGTGGATTAAAATTCCCTTTACTTCTATAGGTTTTCAGACCTCTACTTTAGCTATGGTGGTTTTAATGGTTTATATAGCGAGGTATTTGTCAAAAATTAAAGACCAGTCAATTCGATTTACAGAATCTATATTGCCTTTGTGGCTACCTGTATTTAGCGTGGTTGCCTTGGTTTTTCCAGCCAATTTTTCTACAGCTGCCATTCTTTTTTCCATGGTAATGATGCTTTGTTTTATTGGGGGCTACCCTATTAAATACCTTTTGGGAATAGCCGCGACAGGTTTGGTTATGGGGGCTTTATTTGTGATGACTGCTAAGGCTTTTCCTGGGCTATTTCCCAACAGGGTAGACACTTGGATGAGTCGTATTGAGAATTTTTCTTCAGATGAAATCACGGAGGCAGATTACCAGGTAGAGCGTGCTAAAATTGCTATTGCCACTGGAGGTGTTTTTGGACTTGGCGCTGGAAAAAGCGTGATGAAAAACTTTTTGCCTCAGAGTTCTTCGGATTTTATTTTTGCAATTATTATTGAGGAATACGGTATGGTAGGGGGCTTTATTATTTTGGGTCTGTACTTGTTTTTACTCATTAGAATTATCGTTATAGCCAATGGGGCGCCTACTTTTTTTGCTAAACTCATCGCTTTGGGTGTGGGCTTACCCATCGTATTTCAGGCTTTTATTAATATGGGGGTGGCAGTGTCTCTTTTACCAGTAACTGGTCAAACCTTGCCGCTCATCAGTAGTGGTGGCACCTCTATTTGGATGACTTGTTTGGCCCTAGGGATCCTATTGAGTGCGAGTAATAAAAGTGCTCAAACTGCGCCAGCAGCAGTTACAGAAGAAACAACTAACCCTTTAGAGATTTTAAGTGAGCAGCTATAAATTCATATTGTCTGGAGGTGGAACAGGAGGCCATATTTATCCTGCTATTGCCATTGCACAAGGCCTTGAACAGGCTTATCCCAATGCGTCTTTTTTATTCGTAGGGGCTAAGGGCAAAATGGAAATGGAAAAAGTTCCTCAGGCAGGCTACGCTATAAAAGGACTTTGGATTTCCGGATTGTCTCGGAAAATATCTTTGGATTTACTGATTTTTCCTTTTAAATTAATTTGGAGTCTTTGGCAGTCTTTATTCATTCTCATGCGCTTTAGGCCTGATTTGGTGATTGGCACTGGTGGTTATGCCTCAGCACCATTGCTTAAAATGGCCCAGTGGTTGGGTTTCCCTACCCTAATACAAGAACAAAATTCCTATGCTGGTGTGACCAACAAATGGCTTTCTGCAAGGGCAAAGGCCATTTGCGTGGCTTATCCAAACATGGCAAAATACTTTCCGGAAAATTCATTGGTGTATTCAGGAAATCCAATTAGAACTGGAATTCAGCTTGAATTGCCCCCAAAAGAAAAGGGTTTATTGGAATTTAACCTCCAGCCTGAGCTTCCTGTTTTATTGGTGCTCGGAGGAAGTTTAGGCGCTAAAAGAATCAATGCGTTTGTAGCCAGTCAATTGCCTTATTTTGAAAGTCAAGGGATTCAATTGCTATGGCAATGTGGTGCGCTGTATTATGACCAATACAAGGATTTGCAGTCCAATACGGTACAGCTGTTTGATTTTATTACAAATATGCCGCTGGCTTACACTGCTGCAAACTACGTTATTTCTAGGGCAGGTGCTGGAGCAGTATCTGAATTAATGCTGGTGGGTAAACCCGCCCTTTTTATACCCTCGCCTAATGTGGCAGAAGACCACCAAACAAAAAATGCAGAAGCGGTTGTAGCAATGGGTGCAGGTGAAATGATTAGAGAGGCAGACTTAGAAAATAATTTCAAAACAGTATTTGAAAGTATCATCAAGGATTTGGCGCTTCAATCATCCATGCGAGAGGCCATGCAAAAAATGGCCAAGCCAGAAGCAACCGAAACAATCGTAAAGACCATTGAAAAAATTATTGAGAAACATCCAAAATAACCTTAGCAGTACAGATAGATGAATGTTACTTTAGACACTTACTTTTTTTTGGGGATAGGCGGCATTGGAATGTCGGCCTTGGCCAAATATTACGCCCTAAAAGGCTGTTGTGTTCTGGGTTATGACGCTGTAAAGACAGATTTAACACAGTCTTTGGAATCTTTAGGAATTGAGGTGTTCTATGAAGACAATCATACGCATTTACCGGATCAATTAAACAGTGCCGCTGTTACAAAAGTGGTATATACCCCTGCAGTTCCGCAAAGCAGTGATTGGTTTTCCTATTTTAAGGCCAATGGGTTTAATATGGTTAAAAGGGCCGCTTTACTGGGAGAAACCACTGAATTGAGCTTCTGTTACGCAGTAGCAGGAACCCATGGGAAAACAACTACTTCTGCTATATTGGCTCATTTATTAGACGCTTCAGGGGTAAATATCACCGCATTTTTAGGGGGTGTGGCACATAATTTTGGCAGTAATTTATTGCTAAAGGATACGGCTATTACTGTGGTAGAAGCAGATGAGTTTGATAGGTCATTTTTGAGCCTATCTCCCAATGTAGCCTGCATTACCTCTACAGATGCAGATCACTTAGATATTTATAAGTCTGCCAAAGCGCTCGAAGACAGCTTTTATTCCTTTGCGGGACTTGTGCCATTGAAGGAAAATTTGTTTGTTCATGAAGATGTGGCTATTCCAGGAATTAGCTATGGGGAACGAGCGAGTTCAGATTATTTTATCTCTGATTTAAAAGTAGTTTCTAGTCAGACTTTGGGCACTATTCATACGCCTGTGGAAACTTTTGAACAAGTGTTGTTTCCAATGCCAGGCAAACACAATGTACTCAATGCGCTGGTGGCTTTTGCTATGGCATATTCACAGGGGGTTCCAGCAAATGATTTAATAAAAGCATTGTCTGAATTTAAGGGAATTGCCAGGCGTTTCTCCTATGAAATTAATACGCCAGAAAGGGTATATATAGACGACTATGCCCACCATCCAACGGCTATAAATGCCGTTTACAATACCTTGAGAGCGCAGTATCCTAATAAAAAGATCACCGCTATTTTTCAACCGCATTTGTATTCTCGTACCCAGGATTTCGCTCATGAATTTGCAGCCAGTTTGTCCCTGTTCGACACCTTGTTTTTGTTAGACATTTATCCAGCTAGAGAACTACCTATAGCAGGGGTTACCTCTGANTGGTTGCTCGGCATGATCAGTNNAAAGAAAAAATCAAAAGCGACTGTGGCAGAGGTATTAAAAANCCTNAAGGAAAACCCTCCCGAGGTTTTGGTGAGCTTGGGTGCAGGAGACATAGGAAAACAAGTGGTTCATTTTAAAGAAGCTTTGTTATGAAAAGAGTATTGAAAGTTATTCAAATGGTCCTCACCTGTATTGTCNTGATGGGTTTATACGCTTTTNCTAATTATAGAAATGAGCGAAGAATGGTCACTGAAATTGACTTNAAATTTATTGGGAATGACAATTTATACACCACCTATGAGGCGGTTAATAAAATGTTAATAGTTAAACAGAAAGGGGCTTTTAAAGCCCCAAAAGATAAAGTAGCTTTGAGTATAATTGAGCAGTGGCTCATTGAAGACCCTATGCTTCAGAATGCCACAGTTTATATGACTGTAGATGGGGCACTTAGGGCCCTTCTTACTCAGAGAACACCAGAAGCAAGGGTAGTAACGGACTCCGTTTATTACCTAGATACTCGCGGAAAGGCTATGCCACTTTCTGAGTTTCATTCTGCAAGGGTGCCCATGATTAGTGGAAATCTCTCTGAGCTAAGTTTACTGGATTGTCATAAAATAATTGAATTTGTGTCTCAGGATGTTTTCTTGAAAAAGAATATTGTGGGAATTAGGGTGAGAAAAGATCAAGACTATGTGTTGCAATGTAGGTTAGATCAATTTGAGGTTCACCTTGGAGCGGCAACAGCCCTTCAAGAAAAGACTTCTAATTTTAAGGCTTTTTACAATAAAGCTTTAAAGGACAATAGTCTCCAAGGCTATTCTTTGGTAGATGTAAGGTTTAAAAATCAGGTGGTTGCCACCAAAAAATAATAATAACACTCAGATGAAAGAGACAAATTATTCTGTTGGCTTAGATATTGGAACTACAAAAATTGTAGCCATTATTGGGAAGGAGAACGAGTATGGCAAAATAGAAATTCTCGGTATTGGGAAATCTAAAAGTTTGGGTGTTCACAGAGGTGTGGTAAATAATATTACACAAACCATTGAGTCTATTCAGCAAGCAGTGCAACAAGCAGAAACAGATTCTGGTTTAAAAATAGACACAGTATCTGTAGGAATAGCTGGGCAACACATCCGTTCCTTACAACATTCAGATTATATTACGCGTGCCAATTCAGAGGAAGTGATTGGTTACGAAGACGTAGACAACCTTTGCAATCAGGTATATAAATTAGTCATGCTTCCAGGAGAGGAAATCATTCACGTATTACCACAGGAATTTAAGGTAGACGGTCAGGCAGAAATTAAAGAGCCCATTGGAATGTATGGAGGTCGTTTAGAAGCTAATTTTCATGTGGTAGTAGGTCAGGTTTCTTCAATAAAAAACATTGTTCGCTGCATTAAGAGTGCTGGGCTAAATTTAGGAGAAATTTCTCTAGAGCCTCTAGCGTCTGCCAATGCAGTATTGAGTCAGGAAGAGAAAGAAGCAGGAGTGGCACTGATAGATATAGGAGGAGGTACTACGGATCTCGCCATTTTTAAAGACGGTATTATTCGCCACACTGCCGTGATTCCATTTGGGGGTAACGTCATTACAGAAGACATTAAAGAGGGCTGTTCTATTATTGAAAAGCAAGCAGAGCTCTTAAAAATAAAGTTTGGATCTGCCTGGCCTGGTGAGAACAAAGACAACGAAATTGTTTCTATTCCTGGCTTAAGAGGGAGGGATCCGAAGGAGATTACCCTCAAGAACCTTTCTAAAATTATTCACGCAAGAGTGGTGGAAATTATAGAGCAAGTTTATGTTGAAATTAAGAATTACGGCCATGAGGAGCAGAAGAAAAAACTCATTGGCGGCATAGTACTTACCGGTGGGGGGAGTCAGCTTAAACACCTCAAGCAATTGGTAGAATACATTACTGGGATGGACACCCGAATTGGGTATCCTAACGAGCACCTAGCAGGAGATTCTGAAGAAGAAATAGCTTCACCATTGTATGCCACAGGGGTAGGTTTATTAATGAGCGCTGTAGCTTCAGATGCCAAGCACAAACCGCTAACAGCACCCGGAACGGAAGAAGTTTCCGAAGCGGAATCTGAAGTAGCATCGGCTGAGAAGGCGCCAGAGGCGGCCAAAGCCTCAAGAAAAAACATCTTTGACAAATGGTCAGAGAAATTGAAAGATTTTTTAGACAACGCAGAATAAAGTACCAAAAATATAAGAACCCAGATTTATGAGTGATCACAGCGAATTTGACAGCATCGCATTTGACCTTCCAAAAAACCAAAGCAACGTAATTAAAGTTATTGGCGTTGGTGGTGGTGGTAGTAACGCTATTAACCACATGTTCCAATCCGGTATTAACGGAGTTGACTTTGTGGTCTGTAATACAGATGCACAGGCATT
>JGI26082J51739_10000577_pt1 | contig 23077 bp, 23 predicted proteins | sample SaaInl5LU_22_DNA_FD_51739 | JGI IMG/M metagenome (IMG submission 51739)
ATGAAATCAGCCCGCGCCAAAAGGTCGTCCAGTTCCACTTTTTGCACGCCCAGCTTTTCAGCCCGCTCTTGGGAGAGGAAGGGATCATAGGCCACAACCTTCATCTTGAGGCCCAAGGCACGCTCACAGACGATGCCGCCAATATTACCCGCGCCAATCACGCCAAGGGTCTTGCCGGTCAGCTCCACCCCCATGAATTTGGATTTTTCCCATTTCCCTGCATGGGTCGAGGCGCTGGCCTCAGGAATTTGCCGCGCCACAGCGAACATCATCGCGATGGCGTGTTCTGCGGTGGTGATCATATTGCCAAAGGGTGTGTTCATCACGATCACACCTTTTTTGGAGGCTGCAGCACGGTCGATATTATCCACCCCAATACCAGCCCGGCCAATCACCTTGAGATTTTTGGCCGCATTGATAATTTTTTCCGTGGCTTTTGTCGCAGAGCGAATGGCTAAGCCATCATATTGATCAATGACAGCGAGTAATTTGTCTTTGTCCTTGCCAATGCTCGGATCAAAATCCACTTCGATGCCACGATCGCGGAAAATTTGAACTGCGGTTTCAGAGAGTTTGTCAGATACAAGTACTTTCGGGGCCATGTTGGCGCTCCTTATCTAATGAGGGAATTAAGTGGGGCGCCTGGCCCCAGCTCAGAATTATTGTGCGTCAATTTCGCAGCGATAGGCCCATTCCAGCCAGGGCAACATCGCCTGGATATCTGCCGTTTCAACCGTCGCACCGCACCAAATGCGCAGACCCGCCGGCGCGTCGCGATAGGCGCCAATGTCGAGCGCAGCACCCTCNGCCTCCAGGCGTTTGGCCACCGCTTTGGCAAAGCCCGCCGGATCTTGAATGCGCGGATCGGTGAATTTCAAACACACTGAGGTGACCGAGCGCGTCGCCGGGTCCACTGCGAGATTNTCAATCCAATCCCGAGTGTCGCAAAAATCCCAAACCGCTTTGGCATTGGCCTGAGCGCGGGCCATCAACCCTGCGAGACCACCAAGGCTTTCAGCCCAGTCCAACGCAAATAAGTAATCCTCAACGCAGAGCATCGACGGGGTGTTGATGGTCTCACCCCGAAAAATGCCTTCGATCAATTTGCCGCCCTTGGTCAGGCGGAAAATCTTTGGCATGGGCCAGGCCGGCGTGTAACTTTCCAGCCGTTCCACCGCACGCGGTGAGAGAATAAGCACCCCATGCGCCGCTTCCCCGCCGAGCACTTTTTGCCAGCTGAAAGTCGTCACATCCAGCTTGTCCCAAGGCAGGTCCACGGCAAAGGCCGCGGAGGTTGCNTCGCAAAGGGTCAACCCCTTGCGATCGGCTGGAATAGCAGAGCCATCACGCATGCTCACGCCAGACGTCGTGCCATTCCAAGTGAAACAAAGGTCATGGTCATAATTCAGAAGAGCCATGTCGAAAATCTCGCCATAGGAGGCGATATGTTCTGAGGCATCGATCTTTAACTGCTTAACCACATCACTGACCCAGCCGGCGCCAAAGCTCTCCCAAGCCACCATCTGCACCGGGCGTTCGCCCAGCAAAGACCACATGGCCATCTCAAAAGCGCCGGTATCAGAGGCCGGTACGATGCCGATTTTATAATCTGCCGGGATTTTTAGAACGCGGCGGGTTTGCTCAATGGCCTCAGCCAATTTTGCCTTGCCGCCTGCGGCGCGATGCGACCGGCCAAGCCAAGCCTCACTCAAAGCGCTCTGGGTCCATGTGGGGGGTTTGGCGCAGGGGCCAGAAGAAAAACGCGGATTTGCCGGCCGCGTTGCCGGGTATTCAATAGCCATTAATGCTATCCTCTCAGATATGCGCCCTTCGTTGGGGAAGGGTGTCCCACTTGACGGCCTACCGATTTGCCCAAGGCGCCACAAGAGCAGAAATGTCGGAATTTATACAAATTGCATCGCAGCCGGGCCACCGCCTGAGCCGATCGGAAACTTTCTCGCCCAGGCGACCGATCTTTCCCGCAGTGTCCTGTTAAGGATAGGCCGCGCGCAGCTGGGCCATTTTTTCCGCGGTCACATCCCCTGCTATCAGCACATACACTTGGCCGTCGCGGCCCACCAGCGCGGTATAAATGTCATCGCGCCCATCGATGCCCAGCGCCATGTTGAACGCGCGCTGGCTCGAATAAATCGTAATGGTCCGCCCGCGCATCGCGGTTGAGGTGATCCCGGAGCGCATGCCATTATCGACAAAATTGCGAAACAAAGCCGCTCCGCGCCCCACCACGGGCAGCTCAACCCAAGCCGGTCCCCCACGCTCCTGCAACCCCAAACGCNCCACCCAGGCGTTGATGCTCGGCTGTTGGTTCCGCTTATAGGCAATAAAAACAATCGTAGGATCACCCGGAAGATCTTGCGGCAAGCTGACGGCGCGCCCGTTCAAATCATCGGCATCAAGCAGAGGAAACTGCAGCTCCGCAATCGCCGCATTGGCCAAAAACACCACAACCAGCGCCGCAAATATCCGCATAATCTTATCCCTTTCCCCAAATATCTTTCANATATCTTTCGCCGGGCAGCGGTCTTTGGATCACTTGCAACTCCGCAAACTTCTTGGCACATGAGATCAAAGAAGGAATATTGCAGATGTTTGTGACCACTTTATTGTGCCAGCCAGGCCAAGCAGCCATCACCCCCACACTGGCGCAATCGCTCTGCAATGCCTGGGGCGGGCGGGACCTCACTTGGTTGGCGCCGCGCGAGGCCGTGGAGTTCGAATGCCTGCAAAGCCCCGACACCCTCTGGCAGGTGTGGCAAGAGCTGCAGGCGCAGCAGATTGATCTGGTGGTGCAGCCCAGCGCGGGGCGACGCAAGAAAATGTTGCTGGCCGATATGGACAGCACCATGATTGAGCAAGAATGCATCGACGAGCTGGCCGTGGAAGCCGGCGTGGGCGATGAGGTGTCACAGATCACCGCAAGAGCGATGAATGGCGAATTGGATTTCGAAGACGCCTTGCGCGCGCGCACTGGCCTGCTCAAGGGTCTGGCGGTTGAGATCATCGACAAAGTCTATCAAACACGCATTACCTATATGCCCGGCGGCGCGCAGCTTTTGGCCACGATGAAAGCGAATGGCGCCTATGCGGATCTTGTCAGCGGCGGCTTTACCGACTTTACGGCAAAGGTCGCCAAAAAACTGGGGTTTGATAGCCACCGGGCCAATCAGTTGTTGCAGGCAGATCACTGTTTGACCGGTGAGGTGGGGCAGCCCATTTTAGGCCGGCAAGCCAAGGTGACCGCGCTCAAAGAGCTCACGGCCGCGCGCGGCCTCACGGCTCAAGATGTACTGGCGGTTGGCGATGGCGCCAATGACCTGGGTATGTTGCAGCTGGCCGGGACCGGCGTGGCGCTTCATGCCAAACCCATTGTCCAAGAGCAGGTGTCAGTGCGCATTAATCATGGCGATTTAACCGCGCTGCTCTACTTACAAGGCTATTCATCGTCGCAATTTGTCACGCCCTAGCGTTTGATCGGCCAAAGTGGCTACCGGTTCGGACCTTGGAACAGGTACCGAATCGATCGCTTAGAGCACTGCGGAAATTTTCCCAGTCTGCAGCCCATCCCAATTGTGGATCGGACCCAAGCGTTTGAGAGCCGCAGGGTGATCGGCCTGCAGCACCCCAAGCCGGATCAACAAAGCCGTAATCAGTGCCTCACTGGCGCGGNTGGCCCCATCTTCGATTTTCACCGCAATCCCTGCGCGCAGACTGGGAATGATCGCAATGAACACGGCCTCCGCCCCGGTCTTCAGCGCCACGCCAGGAGCCGCGCGCATCAATTCCGTGCAGGCGCGGGTCTCGCCCGCCACCAATTCCGGATGCGCCATCATGGCATTGCGCAGCTCTGAAGCGGCCTTGCCAAGCGGATCGGCACCGCCCGCAGCACAGCGCGCCATCGCGCGGGCCAAACCGGAGATGCTGCAGGCCCAATTGGGCGCCGAGCAGCCGTCTATGCCATAGCCCGGGCTGGTCTCGCCCGTCATCTCTTCAAAGGCCGCCCGCACGGCAATTTGAACCGGGTGATCCACCTCGTGATACTCAGGCCCGGCGCGCAAATATTGCGCCAATGTCAAAAATCCGCAGTGCTTTCCTGAGCAATTGTTGTGGTAACGGCAGGCGGATTGATCCGTTTTCACCAAATGATTGCTGGCCGCTATATCCCTTGGCCATTGAGTTCCGCAGCGAAAATCTGCATCTGTCTTGCCCAGCTGCCCCAGCCACTCCAGCACAAGCTGCGAATGAATTTCAGCCCCCTGATGTGAGGCACAGGCCAATGCCAAATGCCGTGGGCTCAGCCCTTGGGCCGCGGCCGCGCCAGAGGTCACGAGCGGAAGGGCCTGCAATATTTTGCACGATGACCGCGGCAGGATCACATGCTCAGGATCACCCCAAGCCTCCAAAATTTCACCTTCGAAATTGCAAATCACCGCATGACCGCGGTGCTGACTTTCTAAAAATTCGCCCCGCCAGACTTCGATCAAGGGAGTTGCATTTAACATTTCAGTCTCCAAANAAGCATTTTTTTGCCAAGAGCCTTCTTTGAGGGCTTCCCCCTTGGGTCTCTGGTGCGTTAGGTTCCCCTTACCAAAGGACGACCTAGACGGCCAGATGAAACCTCTGCGCCCAAGGGGGGACCGGCGAACTTAATAAAGGCGGATCGAATGTTAAAGACAGTGATTTCTTCTGTGGCATGTGTTTTGGCACTTTTCTGCTCGGCCGCTTCCGCGCAAGAAACATCAAACCGGGTGGCCGCCAAAACCGATTGGTCGGTGTTCGTAGAAAGTGACCCGAAAGAATGTTGGGCTGTGACGGCGCCCAAGGAAACCGTCAACACCAAGGGCGGCAATGTCGTTTCGGTGCGCCGCGGTCAGATCCTTCTGTTTGTATTTCATCGCCCAGGCACTGAGGTGAAAGGTCAAGTGGCCTTCACCGGTGGTTACCCTTTNGCAAAGGATCGCCCGATCACTTTGAACATCGACGGCGTCGATTTTGAGCTCTCGGTTGACGGCGAATGGGCCTGGCCACCGAGCCCAAGCGATGACGCGAAGATTGTTGCTGCCATGAAACGCGGCGCAAAGGCCGTGATCACGGCACAATCAGAGCGCGGCACGGTGACCAAGGACACATTCAGCCTGAAGGGCTTTACCGCCGCAGTCACCGATTCTGAAAAACGCTGCACCGGCTAAAATGGGCCTTACGATTGGCAAACACCTCGGGCCCTGCTAAAGCAGGGCCTTCTTCATATGGATAACGGCCATGACCTCTGCCACCGCTCCCATCACCCAAGATCTCGTGACCCTGCCACGCAAGTTGCCGGAAGGGCCTGTAAATCTGGTCGGCCTNACGCGCGAGGCGCTGAAAGAGGCGTTGATCACAGCGGGCACCCCGGAACGGCAAGTTAAAATGCGGCTCGGGCAGCTCTGGCAATGGATCTACGAAAAGGGCGTGCGCGATTTTGAGCAGATGACAAATCTGTCCAAAGACTACCGTGCGTTTTTGGCGGACCATTTTGTAATCGCCATTCCCGAAGTTGTCTCTAAGCAGGTCTCCACAGATGGCACACGCAAATATCTGGTGCGCATTGCCGGTGGGCATGAGGTGGAAACGGTCTATATCCCTGAATCTGATCGCGGCACGCTGTGCATCAGCAGCCAGGTCGGCTGTACCCTCACCTGTTCGTTTTGCCACACGGGCACGCAAAAATTGGTACGCAACCTCACCGCTGGGGAAATTATTGGCCAGGTACTGCTGGCGCGGGATGACCTGGGCGAATGGCCCGCTCCGGGGCGCAATCCAGCCACCTCCGCAAGGCTATTGTCAAACATCGTGCTCATGGGCATGGGCGAGCCACTGTATAATTTTGAAAATGTCCGCGATGCGATGAAAATCGCCATGGACCCCGAGGGCATTCAATTGTCGCGGCGGCGCATCACCCTGTCGACATCCGGCGTCGTGCCAGAGATCGCGCGCACCGCCACAGAAATTGGCTGCCTATTGGCCGTCTCCTTTCATGCCACAACAGACGAGATCCGCGACAAGCTCGTCCCTATCAACAAACGCTGGAACATCGAGACTCTGCTGGAGGCCCTGCGCGACTATCCAAAGGCGAGCAATTCAGAGCGGATCACCTTTGAATATGTCATGCTCAAAGGTATCAATGACAGCGACGCCGATGCGCATCGCTTGGTTGAGCTGATCAAAGGTATCCCCGCCAAGGTTAACCTCATCCCCTTTAACCCTTGGCCCGGCGCGCCCTACGAGCGCTCTTCAAACAATCGTATCAATGCCTTCTCCGAAATTGTCTACCAAGCCGGCTATGCCAGCCCCGTGCGCAAACCGCGGGGCGAAGATATTTTTGCCGCCTGCGGACAGCTGAAATCAGCCACTGAACGGGCCCGCAAAAGTCGCAAGGCCATTGCGGAAGAGACCGGCATTCATTCCACCTAGCACGGGAGACACGCAATGGTGACAGCAAAAGATGTGTCCCACGCCTGGGCGCGGATCAAACCCCATGTCCTGCGCACCCCGGTTCTGGAAACCGATGCCTTTGGAATGCCCCTCAGCCTCAAATTGGAACAGATGCAACATACGGGCAGCTTCAAAGCCCGCGGCGCGATGAACTCTTTGCTTTCGATGAATGTACCAAAAGCTGGCCTCGTTGCCGCCAGCGGCGGCAATCACGGCGCCGCAGTCGCTTGGGCCGCGGCGCGATTGGGTCACAGAGCCCGCATCTATGTGCCCGAACTGGCGGGNGAAGCAAAAATCAACCTGATCCAAAGCCTGGGCGCTGATTTGATCGTCGTGCCCGGTGTCTATGCCAATGCATTGGAGCAGGCCTTGAGCTATGAAAAAGACAGCGGGGCAGCACAGATCCACGCCTTCGATGCCCCCGGAACCGTGGCTGGGCAAGGCACGGTCATGGCAGAATGGGAAGACCAGGGCCTCGCGGCCGATACCGTTTTGATCGCGGTGGGCGGTGGCGGTTTGATCGGCGGGGCCATGGCCTGGCTTGAGGGACGGCGCAAATTGGTTGGGGTTGAGCCATTTAATGCGCCCACGCTCACAAAGGCATTGGAACAGGGGCCGCANACCACGGTGGAAGTCTCGGGACTGGCCGCCAATGCCTTGGGCGCGAAACAAGCCGGGCGCATTTGCTATGATTTGGCACGCATGACGGGCACTGGCTGCGTCAATGTGGAGGATGAGGCCATCGCCGAGGCGCAAGAACGGCTCTGGAGCGCGCTGCGGCTTGTGGTTGAGCCAGCTGGGGCCGCGGCGCTCGCGGCCCTGCTCAGCGGCGCCTACCGCCCAGAAAAAGGCGAGCGCCTGGCGGTGCTTCTCTGCGGTGCCAACCCGGCGATCTCGCCCTTTGGAGCGGCAAAGCTGCAATAGGCCGTGGACCTGCGCTGCAAGTTTCAGTATGAGGCAATAAACTCACATCAACCGGAGGCCTTTATGTCCAACGCACAGCTAGAAATTGCCATTGAGGCCGCGTGGGATGCACGCGACACCATCACCCCCGCCACCACCGGCGAAACCCGCGACGCAATAGAAACAACGCTCAATGCGCTTGACAGCGGCACGCTGAGGGTTGCTGAAAAGCAAGAAACGGGCGATTGGCATGTCAATCAATGGGCCAAAAAAGCCGTACTCTTGGGCTTTCGCCTGAAAGATATGGAATTGCAAGCCGGCAGCGCCCAGGGCGGCAGNTGGTGGGATAAAGTCGACAGCAAATGGGCCGGTTGGGGCACGGAAGATTGGACCTCCGCAGGCTTTCGCGCTGTGCCCAACTGCGTGGTGCGCAAATCGGCTTATNTCGCGCCCGGCGTTGTTTTAATGCCATCTTTTGTGAATTTGGGCGCCTATGTGGACAGCGGCACTATGGTCGACACTTGGGCCACCGTCGGCAGCTGCGCGCAGATTGGCAAGAATGTGCATCTCTCCGGCGGCGTGGGCATCGGCGGCGTTTTGGAGCCCATGCAGGCAGGGCCAACCATCATTGAAGACAATTGCTTCATCGGCGCGCGCTCGGAAGTTGTTGAAGGCTGCATNATACGCGAAGGCGCGGTCTTGGGCATGGGGGTCTTTATCGGAAAATCCACTAAGATCGTCGACCGGGACACCGGCGAGGTGATGTATGGCGAAGTGCCGCCTTACTCAGTTGTGGTGGCCGGCTCGATGCCGTCGAAAAACAACGTCAATCTTTACTGCGCAGTGATCGTGAAACGGGTGGACGCGCAAACGCGCTCCAAAACTGCCATCAATGAGCTCTTGCGCGACTAAACCCGTCATCGGAATGGCCGTGCGCAGCGCACGGCCATATGCGGGAGGGTCACGGCAACCAATAAGGCAGCAGGGTCATGACTGAAAAAATTAAGCGCACCCACCATGTCTATACTTTGCTTGTCGAAGTAGGACGCAAAGAAGGCGACGGCCTGCCTAAGGAGGCCACGGGCGGCGCATTGATGATCTACGCCAGCGGCGTGGATGAGCCCGAAGCCGTGCGCGAAACGGTCGCCATTCTCAAACAAGCCGATCTCGCGCCCTTGGATGTAACCGGCTATGGCAGTTTGGAAGAACGGCTCGAAGAGGGCCATGACATCACAGAAGACGAGCGCGCCTTGATGCAACGAGCTTTGGATGAGAACAGCGTTGTTGTGGCGCAGGTGACACCTTTTTTCGAAAATGCACCAAAAGGAGCCCATTGATGATTGATCCGGCCGCCCTCACCGCAGAGCTCATTCGCTGCGCCAGCGTCACCCCGCAAGAGGGCGGCGCTTTGCAACTTTTAGAGCGGCTTTTGACCGCTCATGGGTTTCAGTGCACACGGGTGGATCGCGGCGATGTGTCCAATCTCTTCGCCCGCTGGGGAGGCAAAACCTTTGGCTTTAACGGCCACACGGATGTTGTCCCCGTCGGAGATCTCAAGGCTTGGAGCGTTGATCCCTTTGGCGCGGAAATTCGTGATGGGTTTCTCTATGGCCGCGGCGCCACTGATATGAAATCTGGCGTTGCAGCTTTCGCGGCCGCTGCGATCGATTTTGTCACCGAAAGCCCACCGGATGGCTCAATTGTGCTGGCCATTACCGGCGATGAAGAAGGCCCGGCCACGGATGGTACGGTTGCGCTTCTTGACTGGATGCAGGCGCAGGGCGAAAGAATGGATCATTGCTTGGTCGGCGAGCCGACCTGCCCGGAAGTCATGGGAGATATGATCAAAATTGGCCGTCGCGGTTCGATGAACGGCGTGTTCACCGTCACCGGTGTTCAAGGGCACTCAGCCTATCCGCATCGGGCCAATAACCCGCTGCCGGCTATGGTGCGCTTGCTGGATCAACTCAGCACGGCCACTTTGGACAAGGGCACAGCGAATTTTGACCCGTCAACCCTGGCGGTGGTCACCATTGATACAGGCAACCCCGCCACAAATGTCATCCCGGCGCAATGCCGTGCCGTGGTTAACATTCGGTTCAATGATGCCCATTCCGGCGCCAGCCTGACCGATTGGCTGCAAGATCATGCGGACAAAGTGGCCAAGGCATTTGATGTGCGTATTGACCTAAAAGCCAGCATCTCGGGCGAAAGTTTCATTACACCTCCGGGGGAATTGTCGGACCTTGTCGCACGCGCGGTACAGGTGGAAACGAACCGGACCCCGGAGCTCTCAACCAGCGGCGGCACATCTGATGCCCGTTTTGTGCAGCATCATTGCCCGGTGGTGGAGTTTGGCTTGGTTGGCAAGACCATGCATCAAGTCGATGAGCGTGTGGAAATCGCGCAAATTCATCAACTCAAATCCATCTATCTGCGAATCTTGCGTGACTATTTCGCCTAGATACCGGCGACGCTTGGTGGTCATGGTCAAGGAACCAAGGCCAGGACGGGTCAAAACCCGGCTCGGGCGTGACATTGGTATGACCGCCGCTGCGTGGTGGTTTCGTCACCAAACCCGCCGCCTGCTGCGCCGCTTGCAAGATCCGCGTTGGGAGCTGATTTTGAGCGTCGCGCCGGACCATGAGGGGCTGCAAAGCCGCGTTTGGCCGGCGCATTTGCCGCGTATTGCCCAAGGTTCAGGCGATCTTGGCGCGCGGATGAAACAGGTGTTTGACAGCCTGCCACCAGGGCCAGTTTGCATTATTGGCGCCGATATACCTGAGATTTCGCGCCGCCATATCTGGAAAGCCTTCGCCAGCCTCGGCCCGCATGAGGCGGTCTTCGGCCCGGCCCCAGATGGCGGCTATTGGCTGATCGGCCTGAAACGCAGCCGCCCCAGCCCAAAAGGCATGTTTGACAAGGTGCGCTGGTCGACCCCCCATGCTTTGCAAGACAGCCAGGCCAGCTTGTCAGATCTCAGGGTCGCGCATGTCGATATGCTGCGCGATATTGACAGCGCAAACGACCTCAAAAGCCTGAGCGCTGCCCCTTAAGCCGCCATGGCTGCGGATAAAGCCGTGTCCAAAAGCGCTTTGATCTGTTTGCTGGAGGTTCCCGCAACAATTCGGCCAAGCTCTTGATCCCCGTGCAGCGCCACCAAAGTCGAGCGGCGTGGAATACCAAGCTCTTTGGCCAGTTCTCCGCGGCCGAATTGATCATAGTCAATGGTGACAAATTCGATCTTCGCACCATAGGCCGGGTTTTCCTTCAAAAGTCGGGCGAGCGTGCGTTTTTGAGCGGCGCAGGTGGTGCACCATTCGGTGGTGTAATCCACAAACACGGTTTTACCTTGCGCAAGCAATTGCTTCACCAGCCCCGGCTGGTAGGCTTGAGCGGCCAGCGCCACAGCCGGGGTTGCCAAAAAGCAGCTGAAAGCCAGTAAAAAATCACGACGGTTCATGACACGATCTCCTCAAAAGGTTTTAAAATCGAACAGACAAATCTTGCAGCCAATAGGGTAGGTTTTGCACGGCCCAAACTTCAATCTGGTGGTGCACACCAAAGAGAATAGCAGCCCCCACCAGAACGAAGACCAGCCCCAAGATAGGCCAGGCGCGATGGGACAAAGCGCGCATCCAGAGCACGCGACGTTGCAACAGGTTGCNCGCGCCATATGCCAATAGACAGATGATTGTGGAAACGCCCAGAGCAAACCCTGTCATGATTGCCCCGGCCCAAAGAAGGGAGCCACCACCGCTGGCCAGAGCAATCGCCCCGCCCAGGGTNGGGCCAATACAGGGCGACCAAACCATACCCAACAGCAGCCCACCGAGGAATTGTCCGGAAAGACGGCCACGATCAACCTCATCCAGCTGCGCGTCCGCCCTGGATGCAAGCCCAGTGGTCAGCCGGGTGAAGGCCGCGCCCACGCCCGGCGACACCAACGCCAAGCCAAAGACCACCATGACCCCGGCGGCAATCTGTGCCACCACCTGATCATTGATCCCCAACGCCGGACCGAAGGCCGAGATGCCGATGCCCAGCGCGATGAACATCAGGCTCATCCCCGCCGCCAAGGCCAGAGGGCCCCATTTGCTGGCCTGCAAGGCCGTGGCCAGAACGATGGGCAAAACCGGCAACACACAGGGGTTGATCAAGGTCACCAGCCCCGCAAGATATGCAAAAACGATCTCCATCTGATCTTTATGCGTCACATATCCGCCCATGTCACCAAGATACACAGGCCGATGCAATCACATTATCGTGTTGTTATTGCAATGTTTGCCGGGCCATTTGTACCGCCAAAATGCCAAACATGATGACAAGAACCCCAACAATATCCCAAATACGCAGGGTCTCGCCCAACAACACAGCTGCAATCATCACCCCGAAAAATGGATTTAAAAAATGGAAGGTTGCCGCCTTCACCGCGCCAATACGTTGAACCAACCAAAACCAAATGAAGGTGGCCACAAGACCGGGCATTAAGACCGTATAAGAAAAGGCCAGCACCAATTTCACCGACCAGTTGACCAAAGGCTGGTCGAAAAGGAGACCTGGGATGAGCAGAATGGCCGAGCCCACCAGCATTTGCAGCCCAACAATCATCAAAAGATTTCCCCCCGATGAGGCGCCGCGCACCATCAAGGTTGCCACGGTCAGCGAAGCCACCGCGATGAAACACAGGGCAATGCCATAAAAATCAGCCCCCACCTGTATCCGAGCTCCCATGATGAGGGCAACCCCGCCCGCACCAGCGCAAAGGCCTAAGACGCCCAGCGCCGAAAGGCGTTCGCGAAAGATCACCCAACCGGCAAAGCCGACCGCCAAGGGCATGGTTGAGGCGATGATCGAGGCCAAAGAGGCTTCCACCGTCTGCATCGCCACAAAATTCAATCCCAAATACAAAGCATTTTGGCAAAGCCCGAACACAATAGTGGCGCGCCACTGCCCAGCTGTGAGGCGCCATGACTGCCCCAAACACCGCGCAAGGGCGATGCCAATCAATCCTGAAATCAAAAACCTTAGAGAAAGAGAAAGAATCGGCGGCGCATCTGCCACAATGATCCGAGCGGAGGTGAATGCAGAGGACCAGATTAACGCGAATGCCAAGCCAGCCAAAATAGCGCGTATGTCCATGGGGTATTTTCCTTAACCGACCGGATGGAGCTTGGCGCAGTATGGCGCCCTGAGCAAGGCCATTTTGCGCCCACCACAGCCTTTGCGCATGCAAAAGCCCGCGCCTTGGAACTGGCGCGGGCTTTCATCAAACAGGTCGGTTGATTTAACCGTTTACGCTGTCTTTCAGCGCCTTTGCGATGGTCATTTTGACAACTTTATCCGCATCTTTTTTGAAGCTTTCACCAGTGGCGGGGGTGCGCACCATCCGCTCTGGGCGTTCACGGCAATAGATTTTGCCAACACCTGGCAAAGTTACAGCGCCACCGCCGGACACTTCGCTGGTGATCAACTCACAGATCGCATCCAAAGACGCGGCAGCGGATTTTTTATCCGTATCCATTTTCTCTGCCAAGGCAGCGACCAATTGTGTTTTCGTCATAGGTTTCGACATCTATTTTCTCCTAACAAGCCCAACACCTTGGGCACCAATCTCAGACAGTTAACTGCATATTGTAGCGAGACACAACAAATTGTATCGCATAAATTGAAAAAAATGGCCTAAAGTCTCAAATTTACAGAAATGCTGTCTCCTCAAAACTCCTTAATTTACGCGAATGTATTCTTTCCAGCGGCATTTCACGCAAAAGCTCCATTGCGCGAATACCTATTCGAAGATGACGGGCCACTTGGGTCTTGTAAAAGCTTGTGGCCATGCCGGGCAATTTCAACTCCCCATGCAGCGGCTTATCGCTGACGCACAGCAAGGTGCCATAGGGCACGCGGAAGCGATAGCCATTGGCGGCATGGTGGCGCTTTCCATATCAAGCGCAATGGCACGCGATTGGCTTAGCCGATGCACCGGGCCGGATTGGTCTCGCAGCTCCCAGTTGCGATTGTCGATGGTCGCCACCGTTCCAGTGCGCATGATTTGCTTCAAATCATAACCCTGAAGGGCTGTAATCTCAGCCACGGCCTGCTCCAGGCTCGTTTGGATTTCCGCTAGGGCTGGGATCGGCACCCAAACCGGCAAATCGTCATCCAAGACATGATCTTCCCGCAAATAGGCATGGGCCAGTACAAAATCTCCCAGGCTTTGCGAATTGCGCAGGCCGGCGCAGTGGCCCACCATGATCCAAGCGTGCGGACGCAACACAGCGATATGATCGGTGGCGGTCTTGGCATTTGAGGGGCCAACGCCGATATTCACCAATGTGATGCCACTGCCATCTGCACGGGTCAGGTGATAGGTCGGCATTTGCGGCATTTTTTGCGGCGCTGGCAGAGGAGCATCTGCAGCTGTGATGCACTGATCGTCAGGGCCCACAAAGGCCAGATAGCCGCTGTTCGGATCTGCCATTTGCTCGCGGGCGAAGGCTTCAAATTCCTCCACATAGAATTGGTAGTTGGTAAACAAAACATGGTTCTGGAAAAATTTCGGATCCGTCGCAGTGTAATGGCGCAAACGCGCCAAGGCGTAATCCACCCTCTGCGCGGCAAATAGGGCCAAGGGTTGACTGCCATCTGGCTGCACCACATCGGTTCCGTTCACGATATTATCATTGGTGGTGGCCAAATCAGGCACATCGAACACATCCCGCAGCACAAAACCAGCCGCATCCGCTGGAACCACTAGGCTTGGATCATGCGCCACGGCGAAATGGACCGGGATGGGCGTGGTCGAATAGCCAACCTGTACCTCGCAGCCATGGTTTGCAATCAACAAGCCCAATTGTTGCTCCAGATAGTTTCGGAACAAGCCCGGTTGGGTGATGGTCGTGGAAAAAACGCCCGGCCCAGAGACATGACCATAAGACAGGCGGCTGTCTATTGAGGCATAGCTCGAAGTTGTTATGCGCACCTCTGGGTAAAAAGCCCGATAGCGTGTGCTGCTGTCGCCCGATTCCAAAACGGAGATAAATTTTTCGCATAAAAACCCAGAGGCCTTTTCGTAAAGGGCGATCAAATGTGCAACGGCCGCAGGCGCATGCGCAAAGCTCCGCGGGGCGGCGTCATCCGGGAGGGTGAAAACAGGCTCAGGCGCGTGCATCTTGCGCCCCCTCCTCTTGCACCACAGGCACAAGCTCAAATCTGCGCACATCGACCAGCCCGAGATCTGAGATGCGCAGATCTGGGATCACAACAAGCGCCAAGAGGGAATGCTGCATATAAGCATTGTTCAAGTGACAGCCGCATTCAGCCATGGCCTGCACCATAGCCTTGGCCTTCGCCGCAACCTCTTCGGCCGGCGCATCGGACATGAGGCCGGCAATGGGCAGTTCCACCAAGGCCAATTCCCGCCCGTCTTTCCAGACGCTCACGCCGCCACCCACCGCCGCCAGGCGATTGGCCGCCAGCGCCATATGCTCGGCACAGGTGCCCACCACAATCATATGATGGCTGTCATGGGCCACGGTCGAGGCAATGGCCATCTCGCCCTGATAGCCAAAACCCGACACGAAGCCATTGGTCACACTGCCCCGGGCCCGGTGCCGCTCAACCAAAGCAATTTGGCAAATATCCCCTTGCCCACAAATGCGCCCTGCCCGCACCGGAAGCTCCGCCTCCAGCGCCTGCGTCGGCGCTTGGTTTTCCACCACGCCAATCACGCGCACTTTCACCACCTCAGCGCCGTCATCTGGCGCAGGAATGGTAAACTCAGCGGCAGATTTCTCTGCCCCCATGTGGACAGTGTTGCGCGCCGCAGCCGGCCAGTCGATATGGGGGCACTCCGTGGTGATCCGCCCCGCCAGCGCCACGGTCTTGCCCCGCGCAATCACCCGTTCAATCGGCAGGTCTCGCAGATCAGAGGTTAAAATCACATCCGCCCGTCGGCCCGGCGCAATACTGCCCAATTCCCGCTCCAGACCAAAATGCGTTGCCGTGTTGATCGTGGCCATTTGCAGCGCGACCAGAGGATCACAGCCGCAAGCGATGGCATGACGCACCACCCGGTTCATATGGCCGTCCTGCACCAGAGTTCCGGAATGGCAATCATCTGTGCATAAAATGAAGTTGCGCGGATCCAGCCCCTTTTCGGTGATCGCCGTGATTTGAGTTTCCACATCATACCACGCACTGCCCAGACGCATCATCGAGCGCATTCCTTGCCGCACGCGCATGACCGCATCCGCCTCGCAGGTGCCTTCATGATCATCAGCCGGACCACCCGCAGCATAGGCATGAAACGCCGGCCCCAGATCGGGGCTGGCATAATGGCCGCCAATGGTCTTTCCAGCGCGGGCGGTGGCCGCCATCTCGGCCAACATCTGCGGATCACCGTTCACAACGGCGGGGAAATTCATCATCTCCCCAAGCCCGATGATCCCGGGCCAGTGCATAGCCTCCGCCACATCCTCAGCGCTGATCTCATAGCCTGTGGTCTCCAGACCCGGCGCCGAGGGTGCACAGCTTGGCATTTGGGTGAAGATATTCACCGGCTGCATCAACCCCTCATCATGCATCAGCTTCACCCCGGCCAAGCCCATAACATTGGCAATCTCATGGGGATCGGTGAACATCGTGGTTGTACCATGCGGGATAACCGCGCGGGCAAATTCCGCAGGGGTCAGCATGCCACTTTCCACATGCATATGCCCGTCACACAGGCCGGGGATCACATAGCCGCTCCAGCTCAAAACCTCGGTCTCAGGCCCGATACAATGGCTTGCGTCCGGGCCAACATAGGCGAAGCGCCCCGCGGCAATGGCAACATCCCATCGCAAAATTTCACGCGTATGCACATTGGCCAATTGGCCGCCTAAAATTACAAGATCCGCTGGTCTGCGCCCCGCGGCCACCGCCACCAGATCGGCAGCGCACTCAGACCAAGCCCTAAATGAATTTTCCATAAGTTAGATTTTCCGATCTAGACGGGCTGCGCAAGTCCCTTTAGAGTTTTTTTCACAGTAAAATACCTTTGGGTAAAGGGTTTAGTATGAATATTGTTATTTTCCACAACCCCAATTGCGGCACGTCGCGTAATGTGGTGCAGATTGTTAAAGATGCTGGTTTCAGCCCAACAGTGGTTGAATATCTGGTGACCGGCTGGACAAAGCCACAGCTTCAAACCCTATTTGCCACCGCAGGCCTGAGCGCCCGGGACGCCTTGCGTACCTCAAAATCGCCAGCCGAAGAGCTGGGGTTGACCGGCCCTGATGTGACCGAAGAGCAATTGCTCGACGCCATGGTGGCCCATCCCATCTTGGTCAACCGCCCCTTTGTTGCCTGTAAAGGGCAGGTGCGCCTCTGCCGCCCCTCGGGGCAAGTGCTCGAGATGTTGCCGCAATGGCCCGCCGCCCCCTATGCCAAAGAAGATGGCAGCCCGCTCATCACAGCCGATGGCGCCCTGGTGCCAGGCGCCTAGCCTGACGCCGGCGATCTCAAATATGGCAGGTTTTCTTGCCGCAACGACAAAGGACCATCCCATGACAGCATCCAATCTGCGCCCGAATATGGACAATTGGCAAGAACGCGTCGATCTCGCCGCGGCCTTTCGCTGGACGGTGCGATTAAACATGCATGAGGCGGTGGCCAATCACTTTAGCTTGGCCATTAATCCCGAAGGGACCAAATTCTTGATGAACCCCAATCAAATGCATTTCGCGCGCATCAAGGCCTCCGATCTCATCGTTGTGGATGCCAATGATCCGGCCAGTATGGAAGGCCCCGATGCGCCAGATCCCACCGCTTGGGGTTTACATGGCGGGTTACATCGCCATTGCAAACACGCACGCTGCGCCATGCATGTGCATTCCCCCTATGCCACCGCCTTGGCCTCTCTCGCGGACAGCACCCTGCCGCCTGTGGATCAAAATGCCTGCATGTTTTATAACCGCTATGTGATCGACAACAATTACGGCGGCTTGGCCTTCGAGGAGGAAGGCGCGCGTTGCGCCAGCCTGTTTGAAGATCCGAAAAAGAAGGTCATGATCATGGGCAACCATGGCATTTTGATCATCGGCGAAACCGTCGCTGAAACCTTCAATCGCATGTTCTATTTTGAGCGGGCCTGTCAAACTTATCTCCTGCACTGCAAACCGGCCGCCCCTTGCGCATTCTTGATGCTGAAATTGCGGAGAAAACCGCGCAGGAGCTGGATACTTATCCAGAACAAGACGCCAGGCACCTGGCCGAACTCAAGGCCATTCTGGATGAAGAGGGCTCCAATTACGCTTCCTAGACTGGCCAGCCGAGGCGCAGCGCTTGCCCCTATCCCAAGGCCCGGCGCAAGGCCTGCGGTGTGGTGCCATATTCTGAGCGAAATGCACGGGTCATCGCACTGGCGTCTTGATAGCCGCAACGCACAGCAATCTCCGCCACAGAAATGGAGGTTTCAAGCGCCAATCCCCGCGCCCGCTCAAGCCTGATCCGCCGGTAAATCACCTGCGGCGCGGCGCCAAGCCGGGCCAGAGTGTGCCGTTCCAAGTGCTTTTGACTGCGCCCAAGTTGCTGCGCCAATTGGGAAATCGGCAAAGGCTCTTCAATATTGGCCCGCATCAGATCCACCGCGCGCGCCGCAATCCCCCCGCGCCGGTCCGGCCGCTGCGCATAGGCGCCAGAAAACAGATGTTCCACCCGCAAACGCAGGGCGGCGCCATGCTGCGTTTCGATCAATTGCATCGCCAGCGCAAAGGCGGTCGACGCCCCGCCGCAAGTGATTCGGTTGCGATCATAGATGACCGCCTCTTTTTGCACATCAATATCCGAAAACCGCTCAGAAAACCGATCCAGCTCGTCCCAATGGATTGTCGCCCGATGCCCGTCAAGCAACCCGGCTTCCGCCAAAAGCCAACTGCCCGTGTCGAGCCCCGCGAGCGTGTGGAACCGCCGCGCCGCCGCACGCAGCGCCCGGCTGGTGGTCACAGTGGCATGCGTCAAGAATCCATAAGAGGGCATGACCATCAAGATATCACCGCGCATATCGGCAAGCTGGGCATCCGCTTCCAAACGCAGTCCCGAGGACGAGTGCACCCTCTGCCCGGCGAGGACCGCAATATTCCACTCAAAGACATGTTGGCCCGACAAATCATTGGCCGCGCGCAGCGGTTCGAGGACATTGGCCAAGCAATGATTAGAGAAGCGNTCAAACAGCAGGATNGAAATCTGAGTGGNCGCGGNGCAAGGATTTTTCGAATATGGCATGATTTAGTCTAATATCGCANGATATNGCCTGGCAATAGCCCTAGCGTCACATCAAACAGCCGTGAAGGAGGCCCCCATGCTCTATGGATTATCNGCCGAACAAGATATGATCGCACAAACCGTNCGCTCTTTTGTGGAAAAAGAAATCTACCCTCATGAAGAGCTGGTGGAACGCACGGGCGAAGTGCCCGCTGAAATTGCCCAACAGATNAAGGCGAAAACCCTAGAGCTTGGGTTTTATGCCTGCAATTTTCCCGAAAGCGTGGGATGCGCGGGCCTGTCGCATGTAGATTTTGCATTGGTNGAGCGNGAATTAGGGCGCGGATCTATGGCGCTCAATCATTTCTTCGGTCGACCACAGAATATTCTCATGGCCTGTGAAGGCGATCAGATTGACCGCTATCTTATGCCTGCCGTGCGCGGTGAACGCATGGATGCTCTGGCGATGACGGAACCCGGTGCCGGCTCGGACATCCGCGGCATGAAATGCAGCGCCCACCGCAGCGGCGGCGATTGGGTCGTCAATGGCAGCAAACATTTCATCAGCGGCGCAGATCACGCAGATTTTTTCATCGTCTTCATCGCCACAGGAGAAGACCAAACGGACAAAGGCCCCAAGAAACGGATCACAGCNTTTTTGGTNGATCGAGGCACCCCGGGATTTTCTGTGCGCGATGGCTATAAATCCGTCAGCCACCGTGGATATAAGAANATGATCTTAGAATTCGANGACTGCCGCCTGCCACAGGCACAGGTGCTCGGNGAGGTGGATGGCGGCTTTGAGGTTATGAATACCTGGCTCTATGCNACACGGATCACGGTGGCCACCATGAGCGTCGGCCGTGCGCGACGGGTGTTTGACTATGCCCTGAACTATGCGGCCGAGCGCGAACAATTTGGTCAGAAAATCGGAAAATTCCAGGGCGTCAGCTTTCAATTAGCGGATATGATTACCGAAATTGACGCGGCAGATCTTCTCACCCTGGCCGCCGCCGACCGCCTAGATAAGGCGCTGCCAGCCAACCGCGAGATTGCCTCCGCAAAGCTCTATGCCAGTGAGATGCTGGCGCGTGTGACGGATGCGGCCATTCAGATCCATGGCGGCATGGGCCTTATGAGCGACTACCCGCTTGAGCGCTTCTGGCGGGATGCGCGGGTCGAGCGCATATGGGACGGAACATCCGAAATCCAGCGCCATATTATCAGCCGCGACCTGCTGCGGGCTTTGGGGGCATGATGACCCGGTGCCCTGCCGCCTGCAAAGCGCAGCTTGTTGCATAGGTAAGACATGCGAGACCTAACAAGACTTCTTAAACCCAAGTCTATCGCTGTCATCGGCGGTGGCGCTTGGTGTGCCTCAATTGTCTCAGCGGCCGAGCAGATTGGGTTTGACGGTGTTTTGCATCCGGTGCACCCCAGCGGAAAACAGATCGCAGGCCGTAAATCATTGCCCCAGCCTAGAGGCGTTTCCCGGCCCCATTGACGCCGCCTTCATCGGCGTGAACCGTCATGCAACCCTAGAGGTCGTGGCACAGCTGCGCAGTTTAAAGGCCGGGGGAGCCACCTGTTTTGCCTCGGGTTTTTCCGAAGCGGCTGCCGAAGATGCCGCGGCGCAAGATCTTCAAGCGCAGCTGATTAAGGCCGCNGGGGATATGCCAATATTGGGGCCCAATTGCTATGGTTTTGTGAATGCTTTTGATGGCTGCGCTATTTGGCCNGATCAACATGGGTGCCGCAGAGTGGACAAGGGCGTCGCGATTTTGACCCAAAGCTCGAACATCGCCATCAACCTCACGATGCAGAACCGCGGTCTTCCAATTGGCTATATGCTCACCTGCGGCAACCAAGCTCAAACCTCCCAAACCGACATCGCGTTGCAGCTGTTGGACGATGCGCGTGTCACAGCGATTGGCCTGCACATCGAAGGATTTGGAGATCTGCGCGGGTGGGAGACCCTCGCCCAGAAAGCCCGCAGCAAGGGCATCGCCTTGATTGCCTTGAAGTCTGGAGTATCGCAGCAAGCCCAAGCGGCAGCTGTGTCCCATACCGCCTCCTTGACCGGCAGTGATACCGGGGCTGACGCCTTTCTCCACCGTTTGGGCATTCGCCGGGCGCGGAGCCTGCCGGTATTTCTAGAGGCCCTTAAACTTGCCCATCAATTTGGGCATTTATCCAGCAACCGCATTGCCTCAATTTCCTGTTCAGGGGGAGAGGCCGCCTTGGCTGCCGATACTGCGCAGGGCACTGGGCTGGTTTTTCCACCGCTCAACCCGCGGCAAGTCAAGGATCTCGGCGCGGCCTTGGGGCCGATGGTGGCCCTGGCCAACCCGCTGGATTATCACACGTATATTTGGCGCAACCCCGCGGCCATGACACAGGCTTGGGCGGCGATGGCGGATGATGATATTGCCATGACCTTGCTGATCAGCGACTACCCACGGGCGGATCTTTGCGATGCCAGCGATTGGGAGTGTGTCACGCAGGCCGCGATAGAGGCCACGCGGCGCACCGGGCGGCCCTATGCGGTGGTGGCGAGCCTAGCGGAACTTTTGCCGGAACACATTGCCAAAACCCTGATGGACCATGGCGTTGGCGCCATTCACGGGCTGGATCATGGGCTGGACGCTTTGGATCTTTTGTCCCGCCCCATGGCGCCGCCGGCCGACCCTGTGCTTTTGCCGGGCAGCGACCGCGACGCGGGGCTCCTCGATGAGCAAAGCGCCAAACTGGCACTGGCGGCCTGTGGTCTGAAGATCCCGAAATCCGTCGCCGTCACCGATCGCAGCACGGCCGGGCCGGCTGCAGCTGAGGTCGGCTTTCCTGTCGCGCTGAAAACTCTGGGGCTTGCGCATAAGACCGGAGCCAATGGGTTGGCTTTGGGCTTGACCACTCCGGCGGAGGTCGAAGCCGCAGCACCAAGCTTGGCCGATGGGCCGCTCTTGGTCGAGCGCATGGTGGCCGGGTCTTTGGTTGAAGTTTTGGTAGGCGTCACACGCGATCCAGCGCATGGGTTTGTCTTGACCCTTGGCGCAGGCGGTACGATGACCGAAGTGATGCGCGATCGTGCAAGCCTGCTCATTCCTGCAAGCCGCATGGAGGTGACAGCGCGGCTCATGGAGTTGAAAATAGCGCCGCTCCTAAAGGGGTTTCGCGGCAAGCCGCCCGTTAATCTAGACGCACTCCTCGACTCCATTGACGCGGTGCAGGCCTATGTGCTTGCCAATGCAGAGCAGGTGGAGGAAGTTGAGATCAACCCGCTGATCTGTACACAGGAGGCGGCGATTGCCGCCGATGCCTTGATAAGGAAAGCCCAATGAGCCCGATTAAAACCTATGTTGAAGATGGAATCTTGCACGTCACGCTGGACCGTCCAAAAGCCAATGCGATTGATTTGGCCACCAGCAAGATCATGGGCGAGACATTTGCCGCCTTCCGCGATGATCCAAGCCTCCGGGTGGCGATCATCACCGGCGCGGGGGACAAATTTTTCTGTCCCGGTTGGGATCTCAAGGCTGCCGCCGACGGGGATGCGGTGGATGGNGATTACGGGGTCGGCGGTTTTGGCGGCTTGCAGGAGCTGCGTGACCTCAACAAGCCGGTCATTGCTGCGGTGAACGGTATCTGCTGCGGCGGCGGTTTAGAATGGGCGCTCTCAGCAGATATTATCCTCGCCGCAGATCACGCCAGCTTCGCCCTGCCTGAAATTCGCTCTGGGACAGTGGCCGATGCGGCCTCCATCAAAGTGCCCAAGCGCATTCCCTACCATATCGCGATGGAATTGCTTCTCACCGGGCGGTGGTTTGACGTGCAGGAAGCAAAATCATGGGGGCTCGTCAACCATTCCTACCCCGCGGAAGATTTGATGGCAAAGGCTTGGGACATGGCGCGATTGCTGGCAAGCGGTCCCCCTCTCGTCTATGCGGCGATCAAAGAAATCGTGCGCGATGCCGAGGACAGTAAATTTCAAGACAGCATGAATCGCATCACCCAAAGGCAATTGGCCTCAGTCGATATTCTCTATGCCTCAGAAGATCAGCTAGAGGGCGCACGGGCCTTTGCCGAGAAACGCGACCCGATCTGGAAGGGCAAGTAACGAAATTGATCTTCCCAGCCAGCTGGGTAAATCACGCAATGCAAACTCAAATCACCTACTGCAGAAAATAATTGGCTCAATTTTATGATTAGGCCCAGCCCAACTCACGCAGCGCCCAGCTGGAATTCCAAATTTTGGTCACATGCGCCACCTCCCCTGCATCATTCATTTTAATGACATAGACATAATGGGAATTGGGTTTTGCGGTCGCCAATTAAAACAAACATTTAAAACTAATTACGTAAATCATCTACTTATAAGAGGTCCTGTCAAGGTTGAATCCCGTGAGACGGTCCAAATCATAGCGCGACCTTATCTGTAAACCGG
>JGI26082J51739_10000585_pt1 | contig 23016 bp, 21 predicted proteins | sample SaaInl5LU_22_DNA_FD_51739 | JGI IMG/M metagenome (IMG submission 51739)
AGAATTAAAAAATGCGAAGTTTGAAAATAATACTGAATTAATTAATGAACTAGAGACACAATTATATGAGGTTAATCAAGATATTAATAGATTAACTACTGATTATAATAATACAGTTAGTTTTGATGAGTCAGTACAAACATCTCAGTTAGAAAATAACGACACACAAAATACAATTAATAGAACTGCGGAGTTATTAAATGTGACAACTAAATCGATTACAGATGATTCTGGTAATTTAACATTAACTGATTCACAAAAAATTACTTTAAATATAATTTATACTAAAAATAAATCACAGATAAGTAAATTATTTACGACACAAGAAGAAAAAAATGCATTGTTTACTGAAAACCAATTTAAACAAAATAAAATAATTACAGATACTAAATCACAACAAAACTTATTAACTATTGGTAACACTATNGCAAATTGGNTTATCGGTATCTTAGGTTTATACTCTATGTTAAAGGGTTATTTNGACCCTGAAACGGCAGGNGTTGTTATGNCNGCAATTGGTATTGGTGGNATAAATGACGATAAAGGTGGTGGTGGNCCACCATTAACTTTCGGTTGTGCTAGGAGTTTAGGTACTTACGATTACGATTATGCGAATGGATTTAAATATTTAATAACTCCACCTACTGCACCATCGTTAACTACTGATCCATCATTAAATATGGATTCTAGTTATTATACGTCTAGTTGGCAATTAGTGTCGACTGCGAATAACCTTTACCAAAGAGGACCATGTTATGGATATAGAAGTGCGATTGTTGACCCTAATTCTGGGTCAGGGTCAGGATCTGGAGGTTCGGGAGGTGGTACCACAACTGAGGTGGATCCAATTAAAGAGACTTTTGANNCATTACTACCAGGAGGTGGCGGTATAGGAGGGGGAACTCCAACTGGGGGTGATAATGGTGGGAGTACTGGAGAAGACATTTGTGTATTTAATAACCCATCTTTATTTAGTCAGTCGCCTACAGGTACATTATTATATAATGGTTTAGACATACCCTCAGAATGTTGTAACTCAAACACATTACCATTAATAGGGCAATATAACTTTGTAGATGGAGAATGTCTATATACAAGTAATACGACAGGCGGAGGCGATCCCGCAGTTATTGATACTTGTTGTGATTTAGTTTCCTTACAATTATTACAAGATTCATTAGAACAACTACAACAAGAGATACCTATTATTGAACAAAAAACTCAAGAATGTTATGATAATTGGTATAACACATTGGTAGAAGATTATGAAGTTTATGAAGAAGAAAACAATAGTTATTTTGATTCATACTTAGATGACTTAAAAGTTAATTTTAAATTATTTGTTAATAATACAAATGTAGATACACAGACAAATATAGATACAGGTTTAACTTATCTACCATATACACAAAGTGTGAACCCAATATGGGAGTGGGATCCAACAAATGGATATACTGGTTATTTTAGAAGGTACAGAACAAGAGATTGCGGTAATTGAAGATGGTATATTTAATCACCTATCACAATTAAATGTACCATATAACGCTGAGATGTTTGAACCTGCGTGGCAAACATTTAAGTTTACAATACCTGAGTGTGTATGTGACGATTTAAGAAGATTATATCCTAACAAAGAATTTTTCTTCTCTATAGAAGTAGACAATTATGAATGTTCACTATGTCTTTTAGTAGATAATATACAAGTAAATGTTTCTGATTGTCAAACAAATAGAATACTATCCATAAACGATTGTATGGTACCACAATTAAGTTGTGTTATAGATAATAAAAAATCTTGGGTTTATTANGATGATGGTGTNGTTAAACAAACAATATANCCTAATGGAGATTGTAANACTGGTTCTACATCTAATTATGAAATTGTTAAATTAGGTGCACAACAAGAAAGATTATGGTTAGATTTAGAGTATAGATATACAGATTATGATATTAATCATTCTGATTTAATATTAAATGTTAAAAACGCAACTTTCAGTATTGACCCTGCGAAGGCAATAGAATGTGATGTATTTAATTATTGGAAAAATATCGATTGTGATAATTGTCCTACTAAATGTTTGGAGGATTCTAAAACTTTTGAGGATCAAGACGACTTCTTATTTCAAGATTGTAACACATACTTATTCGAAGATCAATCTACAGAACATTCTGTAGTGTTTAGTGGTGAAGTATTAAGTAGTGGATACACATTATCATTTAACGATATAGTTACAACAGGATTAACATTTAGTTGTTCGACATATACTGATTCATTGACACAGAGTGTGTTAAGTTTGAAGAATAAATTTTATGCATTGACTTCTGATTATATTGAGTCTTTAGATGCGACTTATTACCAACTATTGGAAAAAGGTGAATCATTAGATAATTTCTATATACAAGAAAACAATTGTGGTACTGATACGATAGTAATTAATGATAATAGTAGTTTAAATAATTTATTCGGTATCATTACAGAAAACTATGATGGTACAATTTCATTATTTGAAACTTATCTATATACAGGTTCTACACCATATAGTGGTGGGGTACTATCTGAGGTGTTATCAGGAACAGGAGTAACTGCACAAACATTTAACCAAAAATTAAGTATCGATCAAGAATGTTGTGAATCGATAAATGATTTATTAAATGGTGAAGGTGCTACTGGATTAGGTTTAGGTAAAAATTATCAATGGGATAGTAGTAATTGTTTTTGTACTTGGAAACCATTAGATGATTGTGATAAATGTAAGGGTGATTGTGAATATTGTGGACAGAAGAAAGAATGTGTTGATGGATTTGCAACGGGAGATACTTACAGTGTTTGTATTAATCCTTTAGATTACTTAGACATACAACCATCAGAGATTAATATTAAAGCGGTATTTGATCAATTAGTACAAACTAATTTGATTGACGTTAAGAGTAGACAAACAATTAGTGATTATCCATTATTAAGGTTGTTCTATGAATTATACCTAAATGCGAGTAATTGTGGTAAAGACTTATCTGGTAAATATACCTACGACACTATGTTTGAGTTTATGGATAAGATTGGTGACTATTGGTTAGACTTATTAGAACAAGTTGTACCTGCAACTACTATATGGGAGGGATGTGATAATTCTGGTAAGATATATAGAAATACTATTTTTGATAACAATAAGTTTAACTATAAGAGATATAGTTTGAATTTCATAGATGTTGAAGTTGATTGTCCATTATCCGCACAAACAGACTTTAGTATTGGTTCTGAAACTAAACATTCATTAGTAGAACAAAAACCTATATANCCATCAAGTCCTGAGATAACACAACTTAAGACTGACATATTAAATAAAGAGTTGGAGATTGCTTTACTTAAGAAACAAATTTCTGTAGAACAAAGTAAATTATGTGCNATAAGACTACAAGATTTAGATACACCAAACNTACAAGATTTAATAGANGCACAACAAAGTCAAATTGATTTACTTAATAGTGAATTAGATAATTTAAATCAAGANTTAATAGATTTAAATACACAATTAGATGAATTAGAAAATGAATATCTACAACAACAACAAAATTATTATATGAACTTTATGAGTTGTAGTGGTATAACACAAAACCTAATAAATGCTCAAAATAATTTATCTGGATTTACACAAGGTACTACCGCATATGAAACACAAAGGAACTTTATTGCGGGACTTAGGGATAAATACAATAAGTGTGTTAGAAAGGCGAATACGTTAGTAAGTGATTATAATACAGTGTTCATAACACAAATATATGACAGTAATGAATATGAGGGTAACGTAGAGATATTTGGTGATCCTGATTTTGACCCACCTAATTTTATCAAAACATTCCCACCTGAACAAATATCGGGTTGGTACTACAATCAAGAATTAATTCATAATTGTTAATGGTTTACGATAATATGAAATATTTATAATAAAAAAGAAATAAGATGCCAAAACAAAGACTAACCGATAGACAACTAATTAGTGGTGTAACACTAACAGATTTACTACATTTTGTGGTAACTGGTGATACATCACAAAGTCCTGCAGGGTCATCTTATAAGGGTAGTGTTGAACAACTATTTAATGGGTTTAGTTCCTATACTTGTAGTACACCACTTTTATTAGATACGGTTAATGCGTGTACTTCCGCAATAACGATCAATGGTAATGTAATTATTAATGGTTCTGCAACAACGATAAACACAGAAGTAATCCAATCAAAAGATAATAACATTGTATTAAATTATAGTGGAACACATTTAACTGCGATAGGTGGTGGAATCACATTGGAAGACGGGCAAAGTAATGGTGTAGATTCTAGAATTTATACAGATTCAAATGGTACTTGGTTGTTCGATCCAGGTTTAAGTGCGTCCACAGGTACTATAGATGATTTTACTGCGAACACCATTTCAGTTACAACTATTGGTAATTCTGGTGATTGTGTGAATGATTTATATGTATCAAACATACATTCTTGTTCTCCATTAAACATTAATCCGTTGGATGAAGGTAATATTTATTTCGGTTCAACAAGTGGTGTNACAATTGATGTTGCAAATAGTAGNTTAGGTATTGGTACAACAACACCGACAGAAAAATTAGACGTTAGTGGTAATACAAAAATAAGTGGATCATTAAACATTGGGGCTATATTGAGTGGTACGCCACTTATTAATTTAGGTTTAGATTCTAGTGGTAATGTTGTTACGGGAACTACTGAAACAGGTACATCAGTTGGTAATGTCCTATACGTTTCAGAAATAGGTGATGATGGAACTGCACAAAAAGGTAACTTACATAAGCCTTGGAGAAATTTATACGCAGCAAAGAGTGCTTCAACATCGGGAGACACTATATACGTTTTACCCCAAACCATTGTATATGATAATAGAGATTCTGCAGGTAACCCTTATAATGGGCAAGTAGATACCTTAGTTAATTTGTGGAAAGATGGTGTCACATATTATTTTTCTCCAAACACAAAAATAGAAATGTATAACCAAAGTGATACTGGGGCGTTAATGTATCTATTTAATCCGGGTTCATCAACAGGAGAAACTTGTAGTGTGTTAGGTTACTTAGTGTATGAACAGTTTGGTGTTGGTCCTAATACCACTAACGGAGTTAACTGTTTTTATTGTGTAGACGATCCGAATGAAGGGGGGTCAACATTCTATGCGGAAGTAAAAGATATAATTTCACATCATTGTGAAACTATACGAGTTACTAAAACTAGTACTTTAACATCAAATATAACCATAAAATCTGAGAGTGAGTATTGGGATTACGTATCAGGCAATGGGTCTAGTGGTGGTTTTTACTACTTAGCTTCAAGCGGTGCTAACTCAATTAAATTCAATGTCACATCTAAACGCCGTGATTATTTACCTCCTGTTGGGTATTCATATTTTTTAGCATATGATTTTGGTGATGACGACTTCAATGTATATGGAGATGAGTTGAATTTAAGGGTAGTACTCAATTTATTATTTTTAATAAATAGTGGGGTATTTAACATCAATATCAAAAACATATATTATTATGATGCATTAAGTGCGTTTAATTACGATGGGGTGTTAGTGTCAACATTTTCCGCAACTGGTGGATGGACATTAAACGTAAACTCAAATTTATATGATTCAGAACCTAATTCATTAACAACAGGGATATTTGATGTTAGATCTGCAAATAACACAATAAATTTCAACGGAAACATAACAACAAATACATCATCGGGTATTGGTAGGTTTATTGCTGATATTAATGGTACTATAAATAATAAAATTAATATTAATGGTGATATTACTGCATTGGGTAGTGGGGTGACGACACAATCCTTATTTAAGGCAGATGGTACGAATAATATAATTAACTATAGTGGTAAAATTAGTGGCAATTTAGCTTCTGGTATCGCTAACCCAAAAGATGGTGGTGTGGTTAATATCAATAATTCATATTTAGAATCTAATATAGATGGTAATTCATCTTCCATTTTTGTCAATGACACAACAGATAAAGGTGTGGGTAGACTTAATAACTCATATGTAAGATTAACCAATAATAGCAATGGTGTTATTGATGGTGAGTATAATGATATATTTATCAATAATTCTTCGGTTGTAAATCTTGGGTCGGGTACTACAATCGCATATAATACGACTAATAGTGGTAACTTACAAATAACAAACTCAACCTTAATATCTAGTTATAGTGGTGCAACTTCCATTGACTATTCGGGAACCACTACAGTAATATCTACAAACTCTACTGTTAATACTAATTACAATATTAACGATTTAAGGGGTAATATAAATACATTAACAGATCTAACATATTAATCACATGAAAAAGAAAGTATATATAATTTTAATAGGGTTTAATTCAATACAAGAGGGTATTGAATATAATCAGACTTCACCATATAAAATTTCATTTAGTGTAGATGGTGTAACATATAATGAAGATGGTGATGTCATAGAAACACCAAATAATAGTGGGGTTATCCCTAATGGTGGTATATATGTTTGTAATAACCAAAATCCAATACCAGGCCAATTGTATATTGAAGATGGGTTTTTAAAATATTTTAAATACGTAGCAGAAAATGAGTAATACATTTAACAATTTAGGGAAACTAATAACAGATACTTTAGTAATAAATACTTTAGGAACAGGAACTTCTGTTAATAATTTAGGAATAGATTCTAGTGGTAATGTTGTTACTGGTACTACTGGATCAGTTTCTGATATTTTTGTTTCTGGTGGTACGTATTCTGCTGGAACTGCGACATTTACAAATACTAGTGGTGGTACATTTGATGTAACTGGATTTACTTCATTTGATAGGTATGTAATTGCAGGTGGTTATAGTGAGTCTACAGGTACTTTATCTTTATTAAGAAATGACGCTAATTTTGTTAACGTAACAGGAATCACCAATACATTTACAACGGGATTCACCTACTCAAACAATAATTTCACAATAAGTCAAAATCAAGGCCAACCAGATTTAGTAACTAATATAAGTGTTATGACAGGATTAACCATAAATGGTGATTTAGAGGTTTATGGTCAATCTACAATGTCGGGTAGTGGACAAAATATATTAACTATTATTGGTTCGGGAGATACTAATCCGTTATTTACAATACAAGGTTCTAGTGGTGAATTATTTAGTGTTACAGATAGTTTAGTTGGTTCTTTATTCTCAGTTAACGATATTTCAGGATTACCGATATTAGAAGTGTTTGATGATGACACAGTTCATATGGGTAGTTATCAAGCACCATCATTAAATACGACAGTTAGATTAACACCATCCACTGGATTGAGTACAGTATATTCGGTACCTATGAGTGCATATACAGGTGTGTGGTTTGAGTACACAGTTTCTAATACTGGTGGTGCGAGAGCGGGACAAATAATGTCAATATTCAGTGGTAACACAGTTAACTTTACAGAAACTACAACTACAGATATTGGTTCGACATCTGATATAACATTTAGTATGTCTGCGGATAGTACAAACACTTTATTACAAGTATCTGCAACAACTACAGGGTGGGAAGTAAAAACAATTGTTAGAAGTATATAAATTATGAGTTTTCATTATTCACCAAATATAGTAACAGATGGTTTGATGTTATATGTAGATGCTGCAAACTATAAATCAATAGTTAGTGGTGATACCACATGGAATGATATAACAAAAACTGGGGATGATGGTACACTTGTAAATGGACCAACTTATAACCCTAATAATAATGGTAGTATTTTATTTGATGGGTTGGATGATTATGTTAATTTTTCTGAGTTAACCCCTGCAAACACATTAAATACTTTTTCATTTGGACTATGGTTTTCCCCTACTACAACTATAACACCAGGTTCACTTGCAACTTTTAGTGTGTTAATGGAGGCTCAAGATCAAAGATTTACCTCCTCAAGAGCAGATAATTATATTTATTTTTTAACAAATGGTGAACTATTGTTTGCAACTTTTAGTCCAACAAATGACTTAGTATCGATACAAACAACTTGGAACTCAAATGAATGGTATCAATTATTTTGTACATATGAACCAATTACAGGAGAAAAAAAGCTATTCATCAATGGAGAATTAGAAAATAGTGTTACTGGTGTGACTGGAAATTATTTTAATACTTTTACACATTTTGGGTTAGGGGCATATAATGCAACAACAATATTTTCTCCAACTAACGCATTTAATGGGAATATATCAAATTTTATGGTATATGATAAAACACTTTCAGAACAAGAAGTATTACAAAATTATAACACATTAAAAAGTAGATACGGATTATGAGTTCAACAACAGGACCAATAACACAATTTTTTGGATATATAATAGATATACCAATAGGACAAACTACCGTTGAGTATCAAGATCAAAATGGTGTAAATAAATATCTTTTTTATAATCTAAAAGCACCGACAGAACTTTTTATTGATTGTGCAACATATGGTACAATTTATTTAAATGGTGGGTTATCTTTCGCAATAAATGAGTCTTGTCCTGGTAATACAATATGTAACCAAAGTCCAACAATAACAAATAACGGAAAATGTTAAAATATGTCACATACATACGAACATAGAAACTTTATGATATTCAATGTATCCGAATTGGGTTCAGTGAATTTTACTCAAGTATTAGAAACATCTATAGATACGGTTAGAAAATCGATAGATGAAACAAAAACATTTGTAAAATGGGAAGGTGAGGTTATTCCACCCACAGTAAATAACTTAACGACTAAGGAAGGTCCATACACATACACTGAAATTTTAAATATATTAAATACTAGTGAGTGGACTCCTGATAGATTTGAATAAAATATGAGTACAGCAAAAGGTGGAAGTGAAGTAGTTAAAGACAATTTGGTGTTTTATGTTGATGGTGCAAACATAAGAACATATGACGCAAATAAAGATTTAACAAAGGTAAGTGATTTAGTTAATAACTCAATAGGTACTTTAGTAAATGGNGCCTCATACGATGAGAGTAATAAAGGTGTTTTTGTTTTAGATGGTACTAATGACTATATAAATTGTGGTGATTTTATACCTACACAAAATTTAACCTACCCTTATACTATAGAATGTTGGGTAAAACCTGATATATCAACATCTAACGCAATTAATACTAAAGGAATATTTTCACCTGCATGTAGAACAGGAACAAGTCCTTATTTTGGTGTTTTCTTACAATTATTCCCAATAACATTTGGATCGGTGAGCCCTCAATTTGATGGTAATTATCAACTACATCTAAATACTGGTAATGGTGGTGGTATTGGATCTCAACACAGGAGATCGTTTAAAACATTAGATAGGGTTTGTATAGGTGATTCTTGGAATCATATTGTTGGTATAGTTAGAAGTCAATCGGATTTTAAAATTTATGTTAATGGTGTTTATTCACATGGAACTATTGATGGAACAGGTTCAGTTTTGAATTGGGGTACTAATACATTTAGTTTTATTGGTGATGCCCCTGGTAACGCAGGACAAATAGATGGTACAATTTCTAATGTTAAATTTTATAATAGTGAGTTGACTGATTCAGAAATAAAACAAAATTTCGACTTACAAAAACGTAGATTTAATATAACTACAGACATTTTTGAAAAAGAAACTATCGTTGGTGAGTCATCTATAGTGTCTTCAGGTTTAGTATTTAATTTTGATGCTAGTAATAATTCTTGTATCACTGATCCGTTAAATAGGTTATTAACCGATACTACATTAACGGATTTAACAGGTAATAATGATGGTATTATTAAAAATGGGGTAGTTTATAATTACAATAATGGTGGTTCACTAGAGTTTGATGGGTATAATGATAGAGTTGAATGTGGTACTGGAAGTACACTCGATATCACATCAGGAATAACATTAGAATGTGCTTTTAACGCACCAACCAACACCCAAAACGCTGGGGTTATTAGTAAGTGGGTATCAAGTGTGGAAACCGATAATTCTTATTTATTTTATTTAGGTAATAACTCAGCCGCTAATAGGATGACTTTTGCGTTATATGATTCAATAAGTGGGGCAACTGATTTAACACCCGCTTTTACTTATTCTAAAAATCAATGGTATCATGTGGTTTGTACTTGGGATGGTTCTACTATGAAGATGTATATTAATAATGTATTACAACCTGAAACTACATCTTATAATGGTACTATACAGATAAGTACTAGACAATTAACTATTGGCACATTAAGGGAGAGTGATTTTGTATATCCTTTTAATGGTAGGATTGCAATTAGTAGAGTTTATAATAGAGGATTAGATAGTTCAGAGGTTTTACAAAATTATAACTCTATTAAGAATAGATTTAACATTTAACATATTTATTAATAAATAACAATTTCTGGAAAGGGAAAGAAATTATGGCAAACGAATTTATAATTAAAAACGGATTCATCTCAAAGGGAGATGGGCAAGTAGACAATAATCTAAATGTTACTGGAGATGTTGTTGGCAATAGTGGAGACTTTCAAAGTATGAATATAGGTGATGGTGGCGCAGGTACTAAAATAATGGTTACAAATAACAATATAACTACCAATGATGCGACCCCNACAACAATAATCACAATACCAACATCCTTATCTAATATGTATACTGTAACTGCGACTATTATTGGTTCACAAGGTGTAGGTGAAAGTATTGGTGGGCAACTTATAGGTGTCTTTGAAAATAATGGTGGTACGGTCAATATTGTAGGAACTCAAAACAAATATATTGCAGAAAATCATTCGGGTTCTCCTGATTTTAATTTAGTTGCGTCTGGTAGTAATATATTAATACAATGTACGGGTGTAGGTTCACCATTTACTTGGGCTGCAACTGCGGAATATATTAGAGTTAGTAATGCTGCGTAAAAAATTAATTTAAACTATGTCAGGAATAAGAGGTAAAATAGTAAACCCAATATCGATAGGTGGTGAAGTAATAACTGAAATTGAGTCACCTATTAATTTAAATATTGGTACTGATATGAATTATCAGGCATCCTCTACGTCCACATTTTTAAAAACAGAAAAATCATTATTCTTACCTACAGACTTATCGAGAATAGATGATATATTTTTATTATCGAAACCTGATAAATACGGACAATCCATATTTAGAAACAGATTAACAGAAAAAACAATACCATTAAATTTTTCAGGTAATGTAAGCGACTCAAATTCTGAGATAGAAATTACTGAGAACAATGAAATACTTTATATAGATAATGGTAAAAAATATCAGTTATTATCTAGTAGAAATGAAAGTAATAATTATGGTTGGGAACCTGTAAGTAATAGGGCTAAATATAATCATATAGAAAGATCGGACTTTGATAGTTTTGATTTCCCACAAGTTACAATAAGAGGTGTTAGAAAGATTCCTGCAACTACTGCAGATACTTTATGTGGTCCTGTGACATATACAGGAGAGACCTATGATAGAATGAATTACAATTGGTTNTTCGGTAACAATTCGGGAATATCTTTTAATCCAATACAAAGTGGGGGTACTCCAGTTATATTAAGTGGGGCGATGGAATCGCAAGAAGGTGTTGCATCTATATCTAACAGAGAAGGACAATTATTATTTTATACAAATGGAGAAACAGTATATACTAGCGGAAACACAATTATGGTTAATGGTACAGGGTTATCTAGTTCGGGAACTTCAACACAATCAGTTGTTATTGTTCCTAAACCGCAATCCAATAAGTATTATTTGTTTACAACAGATTACAATGGAAGTCCTAATGGTTTTGAATATTCTATAGTTAATATGGAGTTACAAAATGGTGATGGAGAAGTAGAAACTAAAAATATTAAACTTATTAATTCACCTTTAACTGAAAAAGTTACTGCGTGTAGTAACACATCTGAAGACTCTTATTGGATTATAACTCACACAAGTGGTGATACATCATATTATACATATAAATTATCTTCTACGGGATTAAGTGGGCCGATAATCACAAATATCGGTTCTACACACAATACTGCGAGAGGTTATATGAAGACATCTCCCGATTGTTCTAAATTAATATCTTTATTATATGATGAGGATATTATAGACATTTTTGATTTTGATTCCACAGGTGGTACGTTAAGTAATTTTATATCACTAACAGGAATGACTTTTGATATTGGACCTTATGGTTTGGAGTTTTCTTCAGATTCTTCTAAGTTTTATGTTAGTGAAGGTGCGGGTGAAAAAGTATATCAGTTTGATTTAAGTTATACCTCATCTACTGAAATGATAGATAACGTAATTGAGGTGGGTAATATTAGTGGTGCGAGTTTTGGGGCGTTACAATTAGCACCAGATGAGAGAATCTATCTTGCAGATTATAACAATACTAATCTACATATTATACATAGACCTAATGGTTTGGGTGTACAATGTAATTTTGAAAGTGATGGGTTATCTTTAATTAATAGTGGTATCACAGGTACATCATCATATTGGGGATTACCTAATATAATAACAGATAAATCTATTTCATGTGATAGATGTGTTTATTTGATACCATTAGAAAGAGGTGGTTATTCGTTTGATTTATTAGTTAATAACGTTAATAATGTAGTTGAACCTAAAAAATTGTCTTACTATGGTGAAGTTTATAAATATGATCAAAGTATTAGTCAGTTCACCAAATCCGCAATATCTACTTTCTCAGTACCATATGAAAATCTAACGGGTAATACCGCAAATACAATATCTATACAATCTGCAAATATAGGTGAGGGTGAATTTTTAATAAAGTCTTATTGGGAATATAATGTTAATACATTATTAGCTAAAAAACAAAAAGTTTCTATTAACACAATAAACACTTATAAAAGGGGGGAACTTTATGGTTTATATGTTCCAGAAACTGACTGGTATTTTATCAGTTTATATGAAGCGTCTAAACCTAATTTTAATAATTCAGAAGCACCACCTAATAATGGTATTAATACATTGGTTGTGTCCACTCAGATAACTAAATCTGGATTCACAGATTATTATGTTGCTGGATTATCAGAACCAATAGTGAGTTATAATGGTTCAGTATTGGCAAAAGACATAGAGTATAGTGGTGTAACTAGTGGGGATACTAAATTTATAAGATTGGCTTTTGATCCTTTAGATGGGCAAATTTTAACGTATGCTTATGTGCGAGATGGTGGTTCTGGTGATTTAATACCTGATTTATATAAGATAGATAAAACAATAAAAAGTGGGGCAACAAATACACAGTTAACAACCGATAGGGTATTTTATAATGAAACACAAAATAAATATGAATTTTACTTAATTAGTGCACCTGCTAGTGATGTTGTCTTATCGATTAACGGTTCAATTCTATCTAAAGATATTGAGTATTATACTTCGTCATCTAATAATAGGAGAATTATTTTAGAAGAGACATTAAAAAAAGGTGATTTAATAGAAGCCTTTTACCAGCCAAAGTCCACTGTAAATGGTGGTATTAGAACTAATAGTCCAACAATAAGTTGGTTTATAGATACCCCACCCTTAACAAACAATGGTAAATTCACCATTGAGTTTGCGGATGTTGCAGATACTGACTTTGAAACTATACTTTATAGTTTTGAGGTGGACTATGTGGTATCTCAGAGATCATATAGTAGAACATTAGTGTTGACAAATGCTAGGGCAGGTGATAAATTTATATATAGAGTTAAAAATGAAAAATTTTATGACCCTATTATTGGTGAGACAATTTATAGTGTAAATTATAGTGATGTCAATGAAATAGAAATATTAGTTAATAGTGGTGAAACATATTAAAAATAATAACATTCGATATATTTATTAATAAATAAAAGAGGAAATGAGTTACATAAATAAACAAGATACTACCTTAGTAAGAGTTAAACTAACTGATATAGGTAGAGAACAATTAGCAAAAGGACAATTAACCTTTACTAATTATATGATCGGCGATTCAGAAGTCGACTATAATTATGTTAAAGGGTGGAGTGAATTTGTACCCAACGAAGGTGCAACGACAGGACAATTTTGGTTTCCTGAGGCGGATGGTAATATAGTTAAAAATATATTTTCAAAAGTATTAAGACCAAAAGACGATAACCCATTCTTTTCTTCATTCCTTTTAAATCAAAGTAACCAATTCATATTTCCTCTAAATCAACAAAGTAATATACAGTTAATAAAAGGTATAGTTACTAATGAGGCAGATGATAGGGGATTCTTTTCAGGATCCACAGTAGATACGGGATTAATACCACAAATAGGAACAGATTTCATTAAAGAAACAGGTACAATAGATTTAGTTAATTTTGATGGTTCTATAGATGTTACTACTTTCACACAAGGTGTGTTATCAGGTATTACATTAACTAACACAGAAGTTAATGATTATATTATATTTAGATTTACAAACCCAACATTAGGTAGTCAAACTGGGACTACAATGACTGCGGCAACAATAAATACTACATATAATATTACATCTATTAGTGGTTCTACAATTAAAGTGGATAGAGTTTTACCAACACTAAACGCATATTCAGGAACAGTAATTACATATTATACTTTACCTGGTGGTGATAACCCTACAGATGATTACTATGGGACTAATTCATTGGCAGCGTATTGGAACACAGGTACATTATCATTTGATAGTAGTTGTGATATATGTAATGAAAATATTCCAGTTTGGAATATGAATAATGTGTGGACAGAAAATCCTGCGGGACTTTATAAAGATTCTCCTGTTAATTATCACGAACATAATTTGTTTGGTTCAGAACAATTTACAGGTTCTAAACAATATTTAGGGTATAATGAAAATTTAGTTTGTAACACAAATGATGCAACATCAATATGTGGTACTGATCAACCTATAAGTTATATTGATCCTTATAAGAAATCAATATCTATCTTACATTATTCTAATAATTGTATATCGAATTTCTACGGAGAACAATTCTATATTGATGAGGAAACAGGTAAATTATTGAATTTAGATATACCTGTTATGTGGCACAGAAGAAATGATGTAGGTACTGCGAGTGGTACTACATTAGGTATGAGATTTACTTCAGATACAATTAAGAAAACATTGTCATCTAATAATGATGTTGAGTATTATGATTTAATTGAGTATAGTGGTATGTCGGTAACTCCGACAATGCCATTAGTAGTTGGTAAAATATTCCCACAATTAAAAATTGTTGTAATAGATAATGAAGAGTTAGTTGCTGCGATGTCATACAAATCGAACAGAAACTACACTTTACCTGATTTATCTGCGGAATTAGTTACATCAGTTAATGGTAATTGTACAGGAGTGTTAAAAGCGGGTGAAACATTGTTTATGACTTATTGGTTAGAGAATGTTGGTACAGGATCAACAGGTACGACAACGGTTACCACACCTACACTACCTTGTCAAAGATACACTGTTATCGACAACAAAACAAGTTCCGATAAAGATGTTCAGTTTAGAATAGATAACGTTAATCATTTACCATATATGAGAAAAAGAGAAGATTCTGGATATGATGGTTATGGTTTCTTTGCGGATTCATTTAAAGTTCTAGCACAAGTAATAAATAGAGATACACAAAATAGACCTTCTCCATCGGGATGGAAGGTTGTTGACTTTACATCTACAAACATCACAGGAAATAGTGGTGAAACAATTAACCCACTATTACTACAGAACCAAAATCCAAACACAACAGGATTTATATTAACAGGTTCTTTATATACTGGTGGTACACAATTTAATTTAGGTGAGGAATTAGATATGTCAACNGCACAATATTATGGTAAGATGACTTTTGGAGATGAAAGATTATTCTATGGTAATTTAAGAACACATATTGCNGCGACAATATATAAATCACTATTTAATATAAACATAGATGGAGCAACAATTGCATCAAGTAGTAATACTACATATGACTTTGGTTTAGATAGGTATGTTAGTGAGATAGGTGTGTTAGATAATAACAATAATTTAGTATTGGTTGGTAAGTTGTCTAGACCTATTAGATTGGCAGATTCTACTACCGCATCAATAGAATTAACAATAGACTTTTAAATAATAAAAAATGGGATTTATAGATAGTGCAACTACAGTAACAATCAGAGCGAGATTAACTAATCTTGGAAGAGAGAAGATATTGACAAACAACAATACTATCTTCACTCATTTTATTTTGGGTGACTCTGACGCAAATTATAACACAAGTGAAAAACTAACAACTGGAAAGATACCTACAAATAGTGGTAATTTAGGTGTGAATAGTACAACTAACGATAACATATTTGAGAATGTAGGTATTGGTAGTAAATTATTTGTGACGGTTGCACCAACGACTAAAAAATTAGTGGAAAGAAATTCTAGTAAGATTAATATGGAAATTAGAAAAGTAGGTGAAAACACAGTTAGTGGTAGTTCTCTTACTTATGTACAATTAGATAGAACAGACACTAGTAGTGATGATACTAATTATTTTAAAAGTTTATCTCTACCAATAAAAAAGGCGGATGTTAATGTGTTCACAGGTACTACATCACAAAACGGAGGATGGTCAGATACACCATTTAGTGGTTTAGGTGTTAGTAATGTACTTATGGGTGTAATCGACAACGACAAATATGGTGAGATTATAGATGGTAAGTCAGTTAAATTGGAAATACCTGTTTATACTGGTTATACAACTGGAGGTACACCTACTGGATTAACTACATATACATTGTATACAACATATCCTAAAACTACAATACCTAAAACAGATTTAGATTCAGATTATATTGATAGAAGTAGTTATCCACAAACATTATTTAAAAGAAAAATCAATGTATCTTATTTAGTTTCTGATGATATACAGAAACCTAACAATGATTCTTCTAAGAGTTGGGCAACTGGGTATGATTCATTTAAACCATTTAGTTTAAACAACAAAGAATTAATAAATGTACAAACTATTTCATCTACAGGAATAAATGCGGACAAAATTGCGGGTGTGGTTTATTTAGATAAAGGTATTTTTGCAATTACAGATCAAACCATTGTTAATAATGTTGCAACTAATTTCAGTGGTGACCCTGAAACTACAACAGTAAATAATTCATTAGGACTTTACTATTATACTGGTGGTAGTTATAATTGTGTTGTAGATAGTGTACAAAAAGATTTAGTTCAAAACATTGTATGTATTGCAGCGAGAGGTGAGTTTTACAATTCACAAAATGAAACTCTAACTGTTACTGACGATGTTAGAATTAGTGAAGTGGCTATTACAGATGTGGCAGGTAATGTTTTAGCGATTGGTAAAACAGACAGACACATAGTTAAAAAGAAGAACGATTTTGTAGTCTTTGACGTACAAATTGTTATATAATAGTAAGAAAAAAGTTTTTTATGAGTAGAATATTGGGATTAGATGTCTCAACCAAAACGATTGGTATATCGTTATTCGAAGACAATGGTGATAATGGTAAACTACAGATGTTAACACACATCACCCCAAAGGTAAAACCAAGACCACAAGATAACATTGAATTGTTAATTAAAAAGGCACAAATATTTCAGTTTGAGTTTTTAGAGAAGTATAGTGATATTGATATCAGTAGAGTTATTATTGAGGAGCCATTGGTGAGATCCAATAATGTAAATACAGTAGCGACATTATTAAGATTTAATGGTATGATTTGTAGGTCAGTGTATGAGGTTTTAAATATCATTCCAGAATTCATTTCATCTTATGACGCTAGAAAGTATGCATTTCCTGAATTAATGGAAATACGTAAAACTAATAAAAAAGGTGAACCATATAGTGAAAAGGAAATAGAAAAGAAACAACCTGTTTTATTTGGTGGGTACCCTTGGGATGTTGATAAGAAACAAGTTATATGGGAAAAGGTAAATGAAAAAGAACCTCAAGTTGTTTGGTTATATGACAGACACCAAAAATTAACTAAAGAAAATTATGATATGACTGACGCATATGCATGTATTTTAGGTCAGATGAGGAAAGAAGGTAAGTGGGTATAATGTAAATGTTATAGTTAATTGTGAATATCGATCTGAAAGGGTCGATATTTTTTTTATCTAAAAATTTGTTTATTTAAAAAACTTGTGTATATTTGTATTTAAATGTCAGAATTAATAGTTGAAATATTAGAAGGGATATTGGGTGAATCCAAAAACCATTATGAAAACAAAGGACAAATATCTTTTGATTGTCCCGTATGTTCTCACGAAATAAAGGGTTTGGATAAGGGAGATGGTAAAGGTAACTTAGAAATCAACTATGGGTATCATGTATATAAATGTTGGGCGTGTTCAGAAACACACGATACACATGGTACATTATATAAACTAATAAAGTCTTATGGAACTAAAGGTGACCTAAAAAGATATCGTTTAGTAAATCCTAACATAGAGATAAAAAAGAAAGAAGTAAAAGAGATAAAAGGTTTACCAAAAGATTTTATACCTTTATCTGAAGAGAATGATAGTTACGAATATAAAAAGGCGTTAGAGTATCTAACCAAAAGGAACATTGGTATGGATATTATTGAAAAATATAATATTGGTTATTGCGAACAAGGTGATTATTCACATAGGGTATTATTTCCATCTTATGATATTCATAATGATATTAATTATTTCTTAGGTAGAAGTTATGAAAAGTACACTAAACTAAAATATAAGAATCCTGAGATACCTAAAACAGAAATCATTTTCAATGAAGGTAAGATTAATTGGGATTCTAATATCTATATTGTTGAAGGTGTTTTTGATCATATAGTAGTACCTAATAGTATACCTATGTTGGGTAAAGTTATTAGTGATGACTTATTTTCTAAGTTAGTTAAAAACGCTGAGTGTAAAGTTATAATACTTTTAGATTCTGACGCTTATTCAGATGCACTTAAGTTATATAAAAAACTAAACTCTACTAAATTATATGATAGGGTTTATATAATTAAATTACCTAAAGGTTATGATATTTCAGATGTCAATCAAAAGTTAGGTAGTAAAGGGGTATTAAGTGTTTTGTCTTCCGCCAAAAAGATTAAAGAAAGTTTAATTTAATATATATGTACAGTCAAAGAACGATAAAAAACAAAATGTTAGTTGGTTTAAGAAAAGTAGGATTTATAAAAAAACAAACTACTATAAAACCTATGAAGTGTAGGACTATTATTAATTATAATCCATATGAGTCAGATATAGTCGCTCAACAACATGTTTACATCCAAAACAAGTTAAGTGTTAAAATAAATTGTAAATTCAACCCTGAGACAAGAAATTGTGTCTGTGGTACTGATTTAGATGGGTTTTTAAATAATAAATGTAAATGAATAATATGAAAGTATTTTTAGATGATGTGAGAGTCCCATATGATGTTTTTAGGTTAAATATAAATCCATTGTATGAAAAAAACGAAGATTGGGTAATAGTTAGAAATTATTATGAGTTTATAAATTATATTACTAAGTTTGGATTACCTGAATTTGTATCTTACGATCATGACTTATCTTTCGATCATTATTTAGAAGAAAACCAAAGTGACATAGATTATGAAAATTTAGAAGAAAAAACAGGATACGATGCGTGTAAATGGTTATGTGAATATTGTTTAGAAAATGATTTACCCATACCTTCTTATTATGTTCATTCTGCAAATCCTGTTGGGAAGAAAAACATAGAGGGTTATTTGGAAAATTTTAAAAAACACAATATATGAAAAAGTATGTGATAGTAGAAAGAAATCGAAAGTGGAATTCAATCGATTTTGTGAATGATACCACCAAAGGTTTAGATGAGATATGGGAAACACATTGCCCATATAAATTAAGTGAAGATGAAAAGTATAGATTAAAACCTCTGATATTTGATAGTAGAACTGAGGCGGTTAAATACAAAAATAAGTTACAATCTGATCATAATAGAGGGTGGGCGGAGAATAGTTATATCTATAAGATGTATGGAGACTCTAAACCAAAATGGAAAGTAGAAGAGTATTTCGGTAGTCTATTTAGATAAGTCTCTGACGAAAGCTCGGATTTTAACTTTATCCCAGTTCTTTAAATCTTCACCATTATCACCTAATAGTAATATGGACATTGTACGATGCCAACCTTCAATCAATTCATATTTACCATTAGGTTTTAATTCCACAATGACAGGTTCGTTCATACCAGTAGATTTGGCGAGACTTCTTTGTGTTTGTGTTCTTTCTTCGTCATCTGGTACTTGATATGCATCTATATTACCGAAGTCTCTTTCTAAGAACGCATTTACTGTCCTATCATCGAAGTCTTCTGGATTTACATTTAAAATTTCTAATTTCCAAGGACCTTTTAAAAATTCACCCCAATAACCTCTTGTCATCAACAATGGATCCCCATAATATTCTTTTTCTATAGTTTCAAATTCATTAACAATATTATTGTAGAAAAAATCTTTAAGAACGTATTCGGGTGTCATAGGGAAAGCCTTTCTTAACCTTTCATACATTTTCTTACCTAAGTTATGATCTTTGTAAATAGGGACATCTTCTGTAATACCCATTTCATATTCATCACTATTAGGTGAGGCGTTAGATACTCTCCAATACTCTAAATCTTCCCTTAATATTCTTTTAATTAAATTTTTCACTATTAAAATATTTTAGAAACTGCCCAAGTTAATGATTCAACATGTCCATCTTTCCCATAGAAAGTGTTTTTATTTTCTTCAGGGATTCCAGATTTTGCAATACTACCTCTATTTTCAGTTGTTTTATTCACATAAAAGTTTTTTGCGGGAACTTTTGTCCATTTAGCACTTGTTTTATATGGTTCTATACAATAAACGTTTTCAGGACCTACAATATCCGTAGCGGTGTTGGCTGCATAACATCCAGCACTAAATAAAATCACACTATCTATCTCATTTTCACTTAAAAATTTTTTAAATTCATCTTCGACATTTTTATTCCATTCAGAATTACCCTTATATCTGAATTGTTTTACAGGTAAATTATAAGAATATGACTTATCAAACGAACTTCTTTGGGTTTCGTATCCCCATGTGGATTCAATACCACTAACAAAAACAACCCAATCCCGAACAGAATCTGGTTTTTTATTCACCTCTTCTTTTAATATTCTTTTAATTAAATTTTTCATTCTCCCTCCTCTATTCTTGTGGTGTAATCCCAAGAGTCTATTATGTCAGTTTCTACATTATCCTCATCAATAATATATTCATCTACCATATATTCTAACATTATTGGTATATATGTTTTATGTGAATAATATTCATCAAATCTTACAGTTGCAAAATAAGTACGAACACCCCTCATTTCTTTTAACTCAGGTATGTCTATTTGTTCAGGAGATATCGTTAATATTTTATCCCCCCATTTATTTACATTCTCATAAAAACACGCATAGATAAAATCTACCTCATCTGCGTCTTCATGACCCATAGTTTTTTGAATAAATTTGAAAATTGTTTCATATGTATTGGAGTCATTTTTTAAGTCATTAATATTGTATCTATTATTATGGATAAACTGTGAATATAATAACTGACAAACTTTTAAAATATATTTTTTATTAACATTTAATTCTGTCATAATTTGTTTTTTTAAATAAAAATGTTTATTATTATTATAAATATTGAATAAATGGATATAATTAAAGAATTATCTAAATTTAATCATATAAAATATTATGATGAACCACATAAATATTTTATAGATGGTGTTCAGACAATATCATGTACTGGTTTTATACATAGATTTGAAAATGATTTTGAGGATGGTATTTCTAAACCCGATAAGTGGGCAGAAAAACAGGGGCATTTCTATGAAGCCAAAAGTATGGCGGATAGATATGCACATAAACAGAATTTTTATTCGATGGAAGGTGATCCTTATGGTAGACCAGACTACTCTAAACCCAAACCATTGAATGAGTGTATTACAGAAGAAGATGTTAATCGAGAATGGTTATATAAAAACCATCACGCATCATATGAAGGTTCTACATTGCACGATTATATTGAAAACTACCTTAACAATAAGATTAAACCAGAACCTAAAGAAAGTCCTGAAGGTTTAAAATTTGAAGAGATATCTGAAACCTATGAAATTATGAAGGGACATTTTCATAACTTCTATGATGATACTGTTGCGAAAGGAAAACTAATACCTGTGAAATCTGAGTTGGTTGTTGGTGATAGGGATCTGATGTTGTGTGGGATGGTTGATCAATTGTTCTGGAATGAGAGATATCAGTGTTTACAGATTTGGGATTGGAAAACCAATACTAAATTAAGGATGGAGAATGACTTTGATAATAAGATGAAAGATATCTTATGGATGATGGATGACTGTGAATTCAACACTTACTCACTACAGTTGTCCATATATAAAGAAATAATTGAAAGAAATACCAATTTAAAATTGGGTAGTTGTCATTTAGTATGGTTTAATGAAGAAAATGATAATTATAAAGTAATTAACTGTGAAGATTATAGTCATTACGTTAAGTCTATGTTTGAACTATTATTGAACGAAAGAAGTCAATTAGTAAAATAAATTTGTCTTTTTGAAATAAAATCGTATATTTGTATTATGGTAAAAAAGTTGTTTCACATTGCGGACTTACATTTCAGAACATATAAAAGATTAGATGAGTCTGAAATTGTCTGTCAAAAGTTTATTGAGGAAGTAACTAACTATGTAGAAGAAAATAATCTTAATTATGATGAAGTTAGAATTGTTATTGCGGGTGATATAGTACACCAAAAGATAACTATTTCTAATGAGTTATCTGTATTAGTTAGTAATTTTTTAGATGATTGTACTAAGATATGTCCTGTAATAATAATTGCAGGTAATCACGATCTATTGGAAAATAATAAAGATAGGATAGATTCTCTCACGCCTGTGATAGAAAAGAGGACTTT
>JGI26082J51739_10000587_pt1 | contig 22944 bp, 15 predicted proteins | sample SaaInl5LU_22_DNA_FD_51739 | JGI IMG/M metagenome (IMG submission 51739)
ATACAAAATGCTCAAGCAGCAGAGGTTCCACAAATCAAACGTATGATTGCCTATTTTGCGGAACAAGACGAGACTTTATTGAAAGATCCATTGATTTTAGATTTTCTCAATTCTGAGGAATCTACTTCTTTAGCCGATTTTCAAACCCGATCTGCTTTTCTAATTCGAGATTATAATTTCGATATCGATCAACTTTCCATGTTGATGGCTGGACTGCGAGAAAAAAAGCAAGAAGAAGAACTTTTGTTAATTAAAAAAGCAGTTCAGATTTCTGCTCAAGGTCAGATTGAAGTAATGAAAGCCATTCATCCGGAGATGACCGAACGCGAAGTACAAGGGATACATCAACTGGTTTACAAAAAATACGGCGCTGCTCATGAAGGCTATCCTTCGATAGTGGGTGCTGGAGAGAATGCTTGTGTTTTGCATTACATCACAAACGACAAGACAGATCTTAAAAATCAGTTGATATTGATGGATTTAGGAGCGGAATACAATGGGTATACTGCCGATGTAACAAGAACAATACCCGTTTCTGGAGTTTTTAGTCCTGAGCAAAAGGCCTTGTATCAGATTGTTTACAGTGCCCAAAACGCAGGAATTCAAGCAGCTCAAGCCGGGGCTAGTTTTCGGGATATTTCTTTAGCGACAAACGAAGTGGTAGCCCAAGGGCTTTTGGAAGTTGGATTAATTGAGGATCCAAGTGAATTCAGAAGGTATTTACCGCATGGAATTGCGCATCACATAGGACTGGATGTGCACGATCCCGGTCTTTACGAATATTTAGAACCCAATATGGTGATAACTGTTGAGCCTGGTATCTATGTTCCAGAAGGAAGTCCTTGTGATCCTAAATGGTGGAATATTGGAATTCGTATAGAGGATGATATTTTGATAACCGAAAACGGGCCAATCAATCTCTCTGAAGCCGCACCACGAGCATGGGATGAAATAGAGGGATTAATGAAGCAAAAAAGTCCATTAGACGATTTTACGCTCCCCGAATTAAAGTGAATTAACGTTCCAAAAGGAATTTCTTTAACGATTTGTAGTCGCTAATCGGAATACTCAATTTGGGTTTGTTCAGTACGCCTAGGAGTTGAGCAGGGGGATCTAATTTGATTTTTAGGGTAGATTCTACAGTAGGAGCAAACTTAATTGGGTGCGCTGTTTCAAAGAATATACCGTATAAGCTGTTCTCTTCGTTTTCTTCCAAATATGCTTTTAGACCCAAATAACTTACTGCTCCATGAGGATCGGCAACATAATTACAATCAGCGTAAATTTCTTTTAAGGCTTTTTTGGTTTCAATATCAGTAAAGGCATACCCGCTTACTACTTTTTTGAGCTTGTAAAAATCATTATTAAATAATTTCTGAATGCGAACAAAATTACTTGGATCTCCCACATCCATGGCATTAGAAATCGTTGATATTGATTTTTTGGGTTCGTAATCTCCTGTTTTTAGATAATTAGGTACGGTGTCGTTAATATTTGTGCTAGCAATAAAATGTTCAATAGGCAAGCCCATCTTGTGAGCGACAAGACCTGCACAAAGGTTACCAAAATTTCCACTAGGAACTGAAATCACCAGCTTACTTGATGGTTTGGGTCTGTTTTTGTAAGCAATAAAATAATAAAACATTTGAGCGAGCCAACGTGCAACATTAATTGAATTGGCTGAGGTTAAATTCATTTCATTGGTCAATTCAGGATCAATAAAAGCCGATTTCACCATATTTTGACAATCGTCGAAAGTACCCTCTACTTCCAGTGCGGTAATGTTTTCTCCCAAAGTTGTTAGTTGCTTTTCTTGAACTTCACTTACTTTTCCCTTTGGAAATAGGATAACAACCTCGATACCCTTCACTTTATAAAATCCATCGGCTACAGCTCCTCCCGTATCTCCAGAAGTCGCCACCAAAATGGTTAGTTTTTTTTGCTCTTTAATTTCGTGAGCATAAGCTAAACAACGAGCCATAAAACGAGCACCCACATCTTTAAATGCGAGGGTTGGACCTTGAAACAATTCAAGCGTTGCAATGGAGGTATTTATTGGGACGATTGGAAACTCAAAGTTGAGCGTCTCCTCGAGGATCATTCGAAGTCGATCTTCCGGGATATCCTTTCCAACAAAAGGTTGGATTACTTCAAATGCAATTTCGTGATTGCTGTAGCGCTCAATGTTATCAATGAATTCTTTGGAAAGTTTTGGTATGGACTCCGGGTAATACAAACCTCTATCAGGAGCCAAGCCTTTACGAACGGCTTCCAAAAAGCCAACGGATGAAGAATTGAAATTTAAACTGGAGTAGTTCATGAATTTCGAACAATTTTTATTCCTTCGGTATTAATCTTTGAAACGTGAATTTGATATTCTAAATCAAGATTTTTATAATGGATTTCCATAGCCTTACCCACAGCTTCAGCAGTTTTTTTACCTCTCGATAAGGCGTAAATTGAGGGTCCTGACCCGGATATTCCACTTCCTAATGCACCTGCATTCAATGCAGCCTGTCGAACTTCGTTAAATTTAGGAATGAGCATAGACCGATAAGGCTCAATGACTTTATCTTCNATGCTTCTGGAGAGTAGGTCGTAATCTTCTGTATATAATGCACTTACAAATGCACCTAAATTCCCCCATTGCTCTACGGCTTTGTTAAGTGGGATGGTAGCTTTTAATATGGCTCTTGAATGAAGGGTTTTCAATTCTATTCGCGGATGAATTACCGTTGCAACCAATTCCTTGGGATTAGGAAGCTTAATGACATCTAAAGTGACATTACTTCTCACTAAGGTAAATCCCCCTAAGAGTACAGGAGCAAGATTATCGGCATGAGCTGCGCCACTGGCAAGGGCTTCACCGGCCATTGCAAAGCGGATGAGTTCATTACGTGTGTATGGAGCTCCTAAAAGTTCATTTATACCAAAAACAGCACCTGCTGCACTGGCAGCACTACTTCCAATTCCACTTCCTGGTTTTATTTTTTTGTCAATATCAATTCGAAATCCCTCTTTACAGCCAATTTCATTGACTAGGGCAAGACCCGCAACACTAGCTACATTTTCTAAAGGGTCTGTGGGGAGTTTTTGTCCCGTCACAGTTCCTATGGTCACACCAGGGGAAGAAGTCTTAGAAATTCGCATAAAATCTCCAACACTATCGAGGCAAAAGCCTAGTACATCAAATCCACAAGAAACATTTGCTACGCTGGCTGGAGAAAAAATATTAATTTCATTCATGCTTTTTATCCTTTGCCAATTCGTATGATATCCCCAAAAATCCCTCCTGCGGTAACTTCTGCACCGGCACCTGCACCCTTTACGATTAAAGGTTGATTTTTATAGCGGTTGGTGTAAAACAAAATAATGTTGTCACTTCCTTCTAGATTGTAAAAATCATGTGAGGGGTCAATCTCTTGAAGCCCTACGCTAGCTTTACCGTTTTCTAATTGAGCAACATATTTTAGGCGACAATTTTTTTCAGAAGCTTTTGCTAAAAGGGTTTGAAAATGAGATTCGTGTTTTTCAAGGGCTTTAAAAAAAGCTTCATTGTTCTTCGTGTCTAAAACTTCTTGAGGTAAAAACGATTTGTTATCAATAGAGGCTAATTCTTCCTCAAAACCGCTTTCCCTTGCCAGAATAAGGATTTTACGTGCTACGTCCACACCGCTTAGATCAATTTTTGGATCAGGTTCTGTATAGCCCTCCTTTTGGGCAGCCTGAACAATACTTGCAAAAGTAGTCGAGGAAGTGAAATTGTTAAAAATAAAATTCAAACTTCCAGAGAGGATGGCTTGAATTTTATGAATGACATCCCCAGAGGCAATTAGATTGTTTAGCGTGTCAATTACTGGCAAACCAGCACCGACATTCGTTTCAAAAAGAAAAGGAGTGCCAAATTTACGAGCAGTTCTTTTTAATTCTTTGTAGTTGGAAAGTGAACTTGCACAAGCAATTTTATTACAGGTTACAACTCCAATATTGTGTTCTAAATAGCGATTGTATTCACCAGCAATTTCCTCGTTAGCTGTGTTGTCAACAAAGATGCTATTTCTGAGGTTTAGGGATTTGATATGATTAAAAAAAGATTCCCGATCAGAAGTCTGTTTACTTTGATCCAATAACTCCCTCCAGTTTTCAAGATCTAAAGGAACATCACTCAATAACATTTTTCTAGAATTAGCAAGCGCAATGACACGAACCTTTAAACGAAGGTGTTCCAAAAGATAGGCTTGTTGTTGATTGATTTGTTCCAACAACTTACCCCCCACATTACCTACTCCTGTAATAAAAAGATTGAGTTCTTTTGTTTGTGTTTCAAAAAAGCATTCGTGAATGGAGTTAAGTGCTTTTTGAGTGTTTCTTTCATCAATAATAATGGAAATATTACGTTCAGAAGCTCCCTGAGCTATTGCGCGAATATTGATGTTATTGGAACCTAAACTACTGAACAACTTCCCGCTAATTCCTTGGTGTTTTTTCATGTTGTCCCCAACCACAGCAATGTTGGTCATATTCATTTCAACAAGTGCGGGTTCGACTCTTGAAAGACTGATTTCAAATTCAAATTCAGTATCAATAGCTTTTTTTGCATCCTTAGCATCTTCAGAGCGGAGTCCAATACAGATGGAATGTTCCGAGGAGGCTTGAGTAATCATGATGATGTTGATTTTCTTTTTTGATAAGCATTCGAATAAACGTTTCGAAAACCCAGGAATTCCGATCATTCCACTTCCTTCAAGATTGATCAACGCAACATTTTCAATATGACTAACCCCTTTCACCACCGTGCCATTTCCACCTTCTGAAGTTCCTTTTTTATTGATTTTTGTTCCTTGAGCAGCAGCGTCAAAGGTGTTTTTTATAAGGATGGGAATTTCTTTTTCTACCAGGGGTTGAAGCGTAGGAGGGAAGATTACTTTTGCTCCAAAATGAGAGAGTTCCATAGCTTCGTTATACGATAAAAAAGGAATGGGTAAAGCTTGAGAGACTAAGTTGGGATGAGCTGTGTACATCCCACTCACATCCGTCCAGATTTCTAGAATACTTGCATCAATGTAATTGGCGATCAAAGCCGCTGTATAATCCGATCCGCCTCGTCCTAAATTTGTAATTTCCTCGTTTTCGTCCGTTGCAATAAATCCAGGAAGTAAGACCACTTCGGCAGTTTCTTTGTTAAAAAAGTCTTTACATGCCTGCTCACTTTTGGTTTGATTGATTACCTCTCTGTCGTTAACTTCATGCGTGTATAAGAGCTCTCTGGCGTCCTTGAATACGACATCTTGATTGGCATACTTTAGAATTTGAAAGATAATTTTACTAGAGAGAATTTCACCATAACTAGACACTTTTGCCAAACTTTTTGGAGTGAGTTCTTGTAAGGTAAAGAGGGACTCTAATAATTCTTCTAAANTATTGAGTTGTGTTTTTAAAAAGCTAATGATTTCACTCTGATGGGTGACAGGAATAAAATGTTGTATGGGGTTAAGATGCCTTTCTTCAAGGATTGGAAGACTGTTTTTAAAAGTCGAATCACCTCTACTGGCTTTTTCAGCCATATCAATAAGAATATTGGTAATTCCACCCAAAGCTGAAACAACAACCACTTGTTTGGTTGCATTAGATTTTTTAATGATTTCTATAACATGAGAGATGCTCTTAGAATCTGCTACAGAGGTACCACCAAATTTTAAAACTTTCATAAGTTAATTTTCGCGCCTACTATTTTGAATCTCTTATGGATTCGTTTTTAAACAGCGCAAAAATACCACTATTTATGCTGTGGGAAAAACAATTTTGAAATAAAAAATAGGACCGTCAACTGACGAGTTTCAAATGCAATTCAGTGTCAAAAAAGCAAGTATTCTATTTTGCTTTTTCAGTATGCTGATTGATCTCCAGCTCTAATGCATCCTTAGCCTCATTGACGTTGACAAGGATTTGATCTCCTTCTTTAACGGTGCTATTTACCACATGTTCAGCAATCAAATCTTCAACGTGTTTTTGAATGGCTCTATTGAGAGGTCTTGCTCCGTATTTGCTGTCAAACCCTTTTTCAGAGATAAAATCTTTGGCAGAATCGGTGATGTTTATTTGATATCCAAGTTTTTCAATTCGAGTAATTAATCCTTTAAGTTCGATATCAACAATCTTCCGAATATCGTGCTGTTCAAGGGCATTAAAAATCACAATATCATCAATTCGATTCAAGAATTCTGGAGAGAACGTTTTTTTCAATTCCTTTTCAATAACGCCCTTTTCAATATCAGAAGACTGTGCTTTTTGAGAAGCAGTTTCAAAACCTAATCCCCTACCAAAATCTTTCACTTGACGAGCTCCGATATTGGAGGTCATGATGATGATGGTGTTTTGAAAGTTGATTTTTCTTCCCAGACTGTCTGTTAAAAATCCGTCATCAAGTACCTGAAGCATCATGTTAAAAATATCGGGATGTGCTTTTTCTACTTCATCTAGAAGTATAACCGAATAGGGGCGTTGGCGAACTTTTTCACTCAACTGTCCACCTTCTTCATAGCCAACATACCCTGGAGGTGCTCCAATAAGTCTAGAAATGGCAAATTTTTCCATGTATTCACTCATGTCAATTCGAATCAAATTTTCTTCAGATTCAAAAATTTCAGAGGCTAGAATTTTAGCAAGCTGAGTTTTTCCTACACCCGTTTGACCCAAGAATATAAAGGATCCAATGGGTTTGTTGGGAGATTTTAGACCAGCTCTGTTCCTTTGTATGGCTTTTACTACTTTCTCTATAGCATCCTTTTGTCCGATTAATTTTCCACCGATAACTTCAGCGAGCTTGGAGAGTTTGTTCTTTTCAGACTTAACAATTTTATTTACCGGAATATTGGTCATCATTGAAACCACATCCGCAATATCGTTTTCATTTACTGTAACTCGATTCAATTTTGAATCTTCTTGCCAGCGTTCTTGAGCCTCAATGAGTGCACGTTCGACACGTTTTTCGTCGTCTCTTAATTTGGCTGCTTCTTCGTATTTTTGTTTTTTAACCACAGAATTTTTCAGCTCGCGAACTTCATCCAATTGAGCTTCTAAATCGATAACCTCCTGAGGTACGCTCATATTGTTGATATGGACACGAGACCCCGCTTCGTCTAAGGCATCTATAGCCTTGTCTGGGAGAAAGCGATTGGACATATAACGATCGGTCAATTCCACACAGGCTTTGAGTGCTTCATGTGTATAATTTACATTATGGTGATTCTCATAACGCTCTTTGATGTTGACCAGGATTTCAAGGGTTTCTTCAGGATTGGTTTGTTCTACCAATACTTTTTGAAATCTTCGTTCTAAAGCACCATCTTTTTCTATATGTTGGCGATATTCATCTAAGGTGGTAGCACCAATACATTGAATTTCCCCTCTTGCTAAAGCAGGTTTGAACATATTGGAAGCATCCAGACTACCTGTTGCCCCACCAGCACCAACTATGGTGTGAATTTCATCGATAAAAAGGATGATGTCGTCGTTTTTTTCCAATTCATTCATTACGGCTTTCATGCGCTCTTCAAACTGACCTCTGTATTTGGTTCCTGCAACCAAACTAGCTAAATCAAGGGTAATAACTCTTTTGTTATAAAGCACCCGGGAAACCCGTTTTTGTACAATTCTCAATGCAAGTCCTTCAGCTATGGCGGATTTACCTACTCCAGGCTCTCCAATGAGCAGGGGATTATTCTTTTTTCTTCGACTTAAAATTTGAGAAACCCGCTCAATTTCTTTTTCACGACCTACAACAGGATCGAGTTTATCTTGTTCTGCAAGGGCAGTAACATCCCTTCCAAAGTTATCCAATACAGGAGTTTTTGTTTTTTTAGAACCTTTAGATTCAGAAGTTGGAATAAAAGGATTCTCTTTTCCTTCCCCTTCGTTTTCTTTTTCATCTGAAAAAGAAGCAGAGGTGGGTAATTCGTCGTAGGCATCGGCATCGTTAGCAAGCATAAGTTTGAATTGCTCTTTAACAATATCGTAATCGATGTTGAGTTGGGTAAGAAGTTTGGTCGTGGGGTCGTTTTCGTTTCTTAAGATGCAGAGAAGCAAATGAACCGTATTAATCAATTCGCTTTGAAAAAGCTTAGCTTCTAAAAAAGTTGTTTTAAGAGCACGTTCCGCTTGACGCGTGAGATGTAAATTCTTTTTCTCGTTGGCTTCAAGAGGGTTTTCTAGGGTTGCCGGATTGAGAATTTCAATTTTTCTTCTCAACTCTTCTAGGTTTACTTCGATAGCATTTAAAATTGCGATGGCTTTACCCCCTCCGTCTCGAAGTATTCCAAGCATCAAGTGCTCGGTACCAATACAGTTATGGCCCAAACGCAGGGCTTCTTCCTTACTAAAGGCAATCACATCTTTTACGCGGGGTGAAAAATTATCATCCATAACTTATTTTTTTATTTGTTTGAGCAAAAAACAGACCAGAGTTCCCTACACAATGCTAATAGACAAAAAAATATCAAGATTTCAAAAATTGAAGCCTTATTATTTATAACAAATTTGCAATGCTCAGCTGTTAATAATTTTGTGAATTCTACAGTTAAATAAGAACGATTTTGCAGGTCGTTTCCGTATTTTAGCTTTTGTTAAAATTAAACTATGAACGAAGCAGATAAAGTCATCCCGATTAATATCGAGGATGAAATGAAATCAGCCTATATTGATTATTCCATGTCTGTCATTGTGTCACGTGCCTTGCCTGATGTTCGTGACGGACTAAAGCCAGTCCACAGACGTGTGCTTTTTGGAATGCATGAACTGGGTATCCGATCCAATACAGCACATAAAAAATCAGCGCGTATCGTTGGTGAAGTTTTAGGCAAATACCATCCTCATGGGGATAGTTCCGTTTACGATACCATGGTCCGTATGGCTCAATCTTGGAGCTTGCGCTATTTGCTAGTTGATGGTCAAGGAAACTTTGGCTCAGTAGATGGAGACAGCCCAGCAGCGATGCGATATACGGAGGCTCGTATGCAAAAAATCTCTGAGGATTTGATGGCGGATATCGACAAGGAAACCGTTGATCTTCAGCTTAATTTTGACGATACATTAAAAGAGCCTACGGTATTACCGACACGTGTTCCCAATTTACTAATCAACGGCGCATCAGGAATTGCTGTGGGGATGGCGACCAACATGCCTCCTCACAATTTAACTGAAGTTGTCGACGGAACCATTCAGTATATTGAAAACAACGATATTTCAATTGAAGAACTGATCAAAACCATAAAAGCACCCGATTTCCCAACAGGAGGAACAATATATGGTTACGAAGGAGTGCGGGAAGCTTTTCTGACAGGTAGAGGTCGTGTAGTAATTCGAGCAAAAGCCAATATTGAAGAAGTTAATGGAAGAGAGTGCATTATCGTTACTGAAATTCCCTACCAAGTCAATAAAGCCGAAATGATTCGAAAGACTGCGGAGCTGGTAAATGACAAAAAACTGGATGGAATTAGCTCCATACGGGATGAATCCGATAGAAACGGAATGCGTATCGTTTACATTTTAAAACGCGATGCAATTCCAAATATCGTACTTAACAAGCTTTATAAATACACCTCATTGCAATCTTCGTTCAGCGTCAATAACATTGCGCTGGTAAACGGAAGACCTCAAATGTTGAACCTCAAGGAGATGATTCACTATTTTGTTGAGCACCGGCACGATGTGGTGGTTCGTAGGACAAAATATGAATTGAGAAAAGCGGAAGAACGAGCTCATATATTAGAAGGACTCATTATTGCTTCAGACAATATTGACGAAGTAATTGCGATCATCCGTGGGTCAGAAAGTCCGGATGCTGCTCGAGAAAATTTAATCAAACGTTTTGAGCTTTCGGAGATCCAGTCCAAAGCGATTGTAGAAATGCGTTTGCGCCAATTAACTGGCTTAGAGCAGGACAAACTTCGATCTGAATTTGATGAACTTGTTAAAACGATTGCAGATCTCAAAGACATTCTAGAGAAGAAAGAGCGTAGAATGGAGATTATCAAAATGGAGTTGGTTGAAGTTCGTGAAAAGTATGGGGATAAACGAAGATCAAACATTGAATATGCAGGCGGGGATTTAAGTATAGAAGATATGATTCCTGACGAAAATGTAGTCATTACCATTTCTCATGCAGGATATATTAAAAGGACTCCTTTAGCAGAATACAAGACACAACATCGAGGAGGGGTAGGGCAAAAAGCGTCCACAACAAGAGACGAAGACTTTTTACAAGATCTTTTTGTAGGTACCAATCATCAATACATGTTGTTTTTTACTCAGAAAGGGAAATGTTTTTGGATGCGGGTCTATGAAATTCCTGAAGGTTCCAAAACAGCGAAAGGACGTGCGATACAGAATTTGATCAATATTGAGCAAGATGACAAGATCCAAGCTTTTATTTGTACTCAGGACCTGAAGGATGAGGAATACATCAACAGTCATTATGTCATCATGGCTACCAAAAAAGGACAGGTAAAGAAAACTTCTTTGGAACAATATTCAAGACCTCGTGCAAATGGTATTAATGCAATTAGTATCCGTGAGGATGATGAGCTGCTGGAGGCAAAACTGACCAATGGCAACAGTCATGTTATTTTGGCTGTTAAATCAGGTAAAGCCATTCGTTTTGAAGAAAGTAAAACGCGACCTATGGGTAGGGGAGCTTCTGGCGTTCGCGGAATAACCCTTGCTGACGCTTCAGATGAAGTGGTGGGAATGGTTTCTGTAAATGATATGGATGCACACATATTGGTTGTGTCTGAAAACGGATATGGGAAGCGTTCCGACCTGGAGGACTACAGAATCACCAACAGGGGAGGAAAAGGAGTAAAAACCATTTCAATTACTGAAAAAACTGGTAAATTAGTTGCCATCAAAACAGTCAATGATCAGGATGATCTTATGATTATCAATAAATCAGGTATTGCTATTCGGATGGAAATTGCTACCCTCAGGGTGATGGGAAGAGCAACTCAAGGAGTGCGCTTAATTAATCTAAAAGGGAATGACACCATTGCTGCTGTTGCAAAAGTAATGAAGGATGACGAAACTATCGAAGATGTAGCTGATCTGGATGTAAACGATGGCACTATAATTGAATAACTAATAAAAAGAAACCTTTATAATTGAACAATGAAAACACTACTACCCTTATTTTTTATTTTATTCCTGACACTAACTTACGGTCAGAAAAAAGAAATCAAAAAGGCAATCAAATTATTTGAAACTGGAGATGTCCAAGGAGCTTCAGCTACACTTGAATCCAGCGCTGCTCTTTTTGAAATTGCAGACGAAAAAGTACTGAGTCAAAAAACTTTTTTAGAAGGAAGAATTGAACAAGCGAACAAAAACTTTCAAGCTGCTTTTGACAAATACATGGACTACAAAAGTGCTGTAGGATCGGATGCCATATTGGAAACGCAGCTACAAAGCTTGTCTGCTGATGCCGTAAATAGTGCCATAGAGGACAATGAGCTTAAAAACTATCTGGAAGCAGCAAACAAATTATACCTCTCTTACAAAATCAATCCTGAAGTAAATGTGGACTATTTGTACTATGCAGCATCAAGTGCAGTCAACGGAGGGGAGTATGCATTGGCCTTAAAATATTATAATGAGTTAAAAGAAATTCATTACGAAGGAATTACAACTAAGTATTTTGCAAAATCAGCAGAATCGGGTGAGGAAGTCGAACTTTCTGAAAGTGAGTACGCAATTTATCAGAAAACAAAAGATTATTCTGATTTTAGAGAAGAAGCCACCGAATCTAAATTCCCTGAAATCGTAAAAAACATTGCGTTAATCTATGCAGAACTTGGAGATAACAATAAGGCAATGGAAGCTGTGAAAGAGGCACGTGCCGAAAATCCTAAAGATTTAAATTTGATTTTAACTGAAGCCAACTTATACATACAGCTAAATGAAAATAATCGTTTTGAGGAGCTCATGAAAGAAGCTATCGAACAAGATCCAAACAATGCAACACTTTATTTTAATTTGGGTGTGGTCAATTACCAAAATGGGAAAAAGGAGGAAGCAAAATCGTACTATGAAAAAACGATAGAGATTGATCCAAATTTTGAATCGGGTTATCTCAACTTGGTTTCACTCATTTTGGATGGGGAATCAGCTCTAGTTGAGGAGATGAATGGTTTAGGAAATTCAAGAGCAGACAATGCGCGCTATGATGTTTTGAAAAAAAGTAGAGAAGACATTTATAAAGAATGCGTACCGATTTTGGAATCCCTGATCGGGATCAATAAAAACGAAGAAGCAATCAAGACTCTCATGAATATATACGGTACTCTAGGCGATAACGACGGTTTCATGAAAATGAAGGCTTTAATCGAGTAAAGTTTGAATTTTAAATGAATCAAAAAACCCTCTGAAAAGAGGGTTTTTTTATACAATTTTTTTGATAATTCTCAGCTTATGACTGTGTTTTTGAGTTTCAAAATTGTAGATACCCGTTTGATCAATACGGTCTATTCGAACCTTTCCATGAGCATGAATGATGTAGTGGTTTTCTAATAAAATCCCAACGTGAACAATATTGCCTTCGCGATCATCAAAAAACGCAAGATCACCCGCTTCACTTTCGTCGATAAAACTTAGCGTTTCTCCCAGATGAACCTGTTGGGATGCATCTCTAGGGAGGGAATAGCCATTCATCTTATAAATCATTTGAACCAAACCTGAGCAATCGATTCCCAGAGGGGTTTTGCCACCCCATAAGTAGGGTGCGTTAAGGTAGAGGGAAGCCGTTTTTATCAAATTGGTTTTATCTTGAGTCCCTTTTACTGCTTTACCTTTAAAGGTCTGATTCAGCAAGGTAGCTGCAGCAACATTACTGCCCATTACAACAGTGGTCAACGAATGATCCTCAGCTTCAATATAGTCAACTAATTGAGTACAGTACTTGGCGTTAGGACCCGAGATGTTTTCTGCTTCATTTTGAGAAATGATCCGCATTTGCTTTTTATCGATCCATCCAGAATAGTTGTCATGAAGGGTAGTGATTTGAAGCCAATCCTTTTTTTCAGAATTAATTTTAAAACAATCTCCATAAAGCAACTGGGATACCAATTCACTCTTGTGGCTGTTTTCTTCACGTATTGGTACAATACTTAAATGACAAATGCCGTACTTCAAAATTATATTTTAGAGTGAATAAAATAACTTGTTAGTTACAAAAGTAGGAATTTTAAAGCCAGTTTGAGGTCATCCCCATTAAAAATAGCCAAGATGAGAATTAGTTTATGTAGTTTTGAAACAAAAGATATTTTTTGAAATCACTTTGGAATTTTATCGTTGCACAGCAAGGACTTTTGTATAAATCAGTACTGATTTTATCAAGCTCAATTTGCCTGTTGTATCTCTTCCCTCTGGGTGGCCAATTCAAATATGAATTTCAAAAAGGACGTATTTGGCAATACCCTTCCTATTACGCTCCTTTTGATTTCTCCATACTTAAATCTCCTTCCGAAATCGAAGCAGACAAAACCGCCGTTTTACGAAGTTTAAAGCCCTATTTAAGAAGTGATTTAGAGCTCAAGCAAAAGGTTTTAGATCAATATCCTGGAGCTTTTAGGGTACATTTTTTAGAAGAAACGGATCCTCTGGTATTGGATAGCCTGTATGAATTTGGTAAGACCTTACTTGGAGAGATATATACCTATGGAGTTTTACCGCCCAACTACCTCCATCAAGGTAATCGAGAGATCTTATTAATTCAAGGAAAGATTGAGACTCCCTTGCCTATAGAGGCTTTGTTCCGTCCAGATAACCTATCGGAATACCTCACAAAAATTCTTCCTGAGTCCATGCCAAAAAGGCTTGCAGAGAATTATAAAGACCTTTTTTTTGAATTGATTACTCCCAATATAAATTCGGATAAACTTTTTAATCAGCGGGCTCAAGAAGAAGCGTTACAAAACCTTTCCTTGTCCAGAGGGGGAATTGCAACAGGCGATTTAATTATCGCTGAAGGGCAAGTGGTAAACGAAACCAATTACGAAGTATTGAGTTCACTCCGTAATGAATTTTCCTTACGTCAAGGAGATCAAAACTCTTTTTGGGTCATTTTTGGATATTCCATTCTTATTCTTTTAACCTTTACCTTGTTACTCCTCTTTCTGCATACGTACCGAATTCAGATCTACCAGAACAATAGAAAACTGACGTTTATATTTTTTAATATTTTAATCATCATTATCGCTGTAACACTGGTTATCAGCTATAACACAGCCTATATCTTTGCCGTTCCTATTTGTATCTTGCCTTTAATCATCAAAGCTTTTTTTGACGCTCGATTAGGACTTTTTACCCATGTCCTTACGGTCTTATTGATTGGATTTATTGTTCCAAATAGTTTTGAGTTTGTATTTATTCAAATTATGGCTGGGATCATTACCATACAAACCATCGCCCAATTGTATCGCAGGGCGAACCTCTTTATTTCTGTAGGTCAAATTGTTTTGGTGTATGGGATTGGGTATATAGCCTTTACTACTATTCAAGAGGGAAGTTTGATTCAAATTGATTTTACCCCTTTGGCTTTATTTCTGCTTAACGGTTTGTTGATGCTATTTGTCCAGCCCTTAATTTACATTTACGAAAAAGTTTTTGGTTTAGTTTCCGATGTTTCCTTATTGGAATTATCGGATACCAATACAAGTCTCTTAAAGACGTTAGCCGAGAAGGCTCCAGGCACCTTTCATCATTCGTTACAAGTTGCAAATCTAGCCGAAGCTGCCGCAATAGAAATTGGTGCCAACGCATTACTTATTCGAGTAGGTGCATTGTATCACGACATTGGAAAATTAGAAAACCCATCGTATTTTTCTGAAAATCAAGTGGGAACCTACTCACCACATGAAGAACTTTCCCCCAAACAAAGTGCAGAGATTATCATTAGTCACGTAACAAAAGGAATTGAAATCGCTCAAAAAAACAAACTTCCAGACCGAATCATCGATTTTATACGAACCCATCACGGTACTTCAACCGTGTATTATTTTTACAAAAAGCAATTGGAACTAGATACTGAAACTCAAGCTTCTGATTTTGAGTACCCTGGACCTAAACCATTCTCAAAAGAGACCGCAATTTTGATGATGGCGGATGCTGTAGAGGCCGCTTCAAAAAGTCTGAAAAATCCGGACATCAATCAATTGGAGCACTTTATAGGGGATATAATTGAAGGAAAAATGAAAGCATTTCAATTTAATAACTCCAACATTACTTTATCTGAAATAGAGTCTGTAAAAAAGGTACTATTTAAAAAATTAATCAACGTTTATCAACTGCGGATTGAGTACCCTAAATAATGTAAAAAAAGATTGCATTCTTTTTATCTATGCAGTACTTTTGTGCACTTTGTTTCCGGAGAGGTGCCAGAGTGGTAATGGAGCAGATTGCTAATCTGTCGACGGGTAACCGTCGCCAGGGTTCGAGTCCCTGTCTCTCCGCAGTGATCCTTGTAAGTCATCAGATTTGCAAGGATTTTTTTTGCTTTTCGATTTAGGGAGCTTACGACCTATAAATACTTTTGAATCAAACGTTTAGTAGCTAAAATACCTTCATTAGCACTTAATTTAGGAGCTTCATCACCTCCCATCATTTGTGCAAATCCACCCTCGTATTCTATCGCGATATAGCCTTCAAAAGCAGCTGTTTTAATCAAATTCATCATGCGTCCAAAATCCGTATGGATATCCTCACCTTCGGCATTAAATGCTATAGATTTTGCACTTATTCCTTTAGCGTAGGGAAGCATTTCTTCGACCCCTTGATATTTGTCGTATTGCTTAATGCATTCCGAGGTATTGAATCGCTGTCCTTCTTCTTTTGGACCCCTTTCGATGCAGAAATTTCCAGTTCCAAAATCAGGGAGGGTGCCTAAATTCGGATGATTGATAGCTTTCATGAGTTCAACTACCCATTGTGCATCAGAGGTATAGCCTCCATGATTTTCAATGACGAGATCAAGATCCATTGCACTTCCATACTCCAAAAGTTTTCCTAAACTCTCTATACTAATCTCTTTGGCCTCTGAAGCATTCAATCCTTCAGACCATAGATTTGCTCGTATGGCTTTACATCCAATAGACTTTGCTACGTCCATCCACTCCTTATGTCCTTCTATGGCCAGAGTTCTTTCTTCTTTATTGTTCGCGCAAAGACTTGTGGATTTTCCTGTTTGAAAATCTAATAAATCAACCAGCATAAGGGTGTTTTCCAAACCGTAATCTGATGTTTTTTGCAGGATTTCTTTTATAAATTGAGGGTCTTTTCTTTTGCTAATCATGGGAATGTTCCAGTATTCAGCACCATCGAGATTGAAGTCCTCACGAACCAATTTTGGAAAATCAAGGACAGACATTTGCTGACTAAAAAATGCACCTGCAAAAGAAAAGCACTGTAGGGAAATTTTAATTTTTGAATTGATCCTTGGATTTTGTGCCCATAGGTTGGAATGAAACATACCTTGTCCAAGGCTAAGACCCGCTGTGGTCTTGATGGTATTCAGAATAAATTTTCTTCTGTTAAGATGCATAAGCTTTTTTGAAATATTTTATTTGTATTTACTCGGCTAGAAGCAAGAAACTAGGTTTGCTCAACTTTACTATCTCAAATATAAAGATGCAAAAGAGATTACCNTATAAAATGAGGACAAAAAGCCTACATATTTCAATTAATCGCCAAACCTATTAGAAAGATTTTGAGATTAATATGAATATAAAAAGCAATAAAAATCCTATGAAATAAGGGCTTAGAAATAAAAAGCCATTATATTTACTATAAATATACAACCATGAATTTTACTAAGTTTTATCTTTTTCTTGGACTCTTTTTTGCAGCTTTTTTTTCATCAATTGCTCAAAGTGGATTCAATTATCAGTCCTTAATCAAGGATGCAAACGGAGCGGTCCTGACTAATACTCAGATCTCTCTAAAATTTAGTATTCTATATGATTCTTCNTCAGGCACCCCAGTCTATGTTGAAACCCATGGGCTAACAACACCCGCCAATGGTGTGGTAAATCTAGTGATTGGTTCAGGTACAGCTACTACAGGAAGTTTTTCAAATATTGACTGGAGTAAAGCTTCGATTTATCTNAAAAGGGAAGTNGATATCGCCAATTCAGGAACCTATACCGATTTTGGCACAGCNTTATTNTACAATGTTCCTAAAGCAAATTATTCTTCAAGCACTCAAGGGATTAGTTACAACAGCAGCACTGTGTCTATTACAAATTTAAATGTAACCAATACCATTACCGCCACTGCTTTTGTAGGCGATGGTTCGGGGCTGACGAATCTTACCTTATCATCGATTGAAGGAATCGATATAGAAACTTCTGGTAATTTAAATATTGCTATTGGAAAAGATGCCTTTGGAACTAATGGCAGTGGGGTTTCCAATGTCGCTATTGGTGAGCGTTCCATGTCGGTGAGCAATACCTCGGGAAGCTGGAATGTGGCTGTGGGAGCTGCCACCATGATCTACAACACCGCGGGTAATGAGAATACCGCCATAGGTTCCGGTGCCATGGAAGAAAACGTCACGGGAAACAATAATTCAGCCTTAGGGCATTGGGCATTAAACAATAATGTTTCCGGAAGCGTCAATACCGCTTTGGGATGGTTTGCTCTTTCCTCCTCTACNAATACTTCTGCCAATACTGCTATCGGATCTACCGCTTTAAAAAATATCACAGGGGGTCAAATGAATATTGCCATCGGTTCTGGAGCGATTGAAGATGCAACCGGCGGAGATTATAACGTAGCCATCGGTGGAGATGCCTTACATCAAAATAGTGTTGGAAGTTACAATGTTGCCATCGGGTCGAATGCATTATTTAGCAATACGGGTAGCGGCACCTACAACGCTGGAAACGGTATTACCTGGACCAACGCCAACTCCAACGTAGCGGTGGGTTCCAATGCTTTGTATGCCAACACCACTGGAAGCTTTAATACCGCTGTAGGAAATTCCGCTTTACAAAACGCCGTAGGCACCATCAATAATGTTGCGGTGGGTGTGGATGCTTTGAATGCAAATACTTCAGGCTGGGACAACACTGCCTTGGGTGCCTACACCCTAATGAACAACACCACCAGTCAAGGGGTGGCGGTAGGCGCTCATGCCTTACAATCAAACACAACCGGATTTGGTAATACCGCATTGGGATCCTTTGTATTGTATCAAAATACTATTGGAAATCACAATACTGCCTTGGGGTATTATTCCGGGTACAATACCAATAACAATTCAAACTTAAACACTCTGGTCGGTTACAAATCCGATACCGTCTCTGGTACTCTAGTCACTAATGCAACCGCTCTGGGGGCTAATGCAGTAGTCGCTACAAGCAACACCATTCAATTGGGAGACAGTAATATTACCCTTGTTAATACTTCTGGTACAGTCTCCGCCTCCGCTTTTGTGGGGAATGGCTCGGGATTGACCAACATTACTGCCAGTGTCAACTCTTCCACTTTTAAAGATGCCAATGACAATATTGTAATTGGAACCGAATTGACATCAAATACTTCCAACACCTCTGGCATTGCGATTGGAGTGCGTGCGCTAAAAAGCAATACTTCAGGCGATCAAAATTCCGCCGTGGGATATTATGCACTTTCTTCCAATACATCAGGAGATGCCAATGTTGCTTTTGGATATGCCGCTTTGGAGAGAAATACAACCGGAAACTATAACACGAGTATAGGAAGCCATGCCCTACAAAACAATGTAACCGGCTTTCAAAATACAGCCATTGGATATGCCGCACTGACAAACAATGTCGCGGGTTCTAAATCGGTGGCCATTGGATATAATGCCATAGGGTTTGCCAACGATTCAGCTACTGCTTTTGAAGCTGCAAATACTGCTGTAGGATACGAAGCCCTGAAAGGTTCGTCTACAAAAGCCAACAATACGGGAATAAATAATACGGCCTCAGGATTTCAATCCCTCCTAAACAATACAAGTGGGTCAAATAATATTGCCCTTGGATATAAAGCTGGAGATACAAATACTAGCGGAAGTAACAACACCCTGATTGGATACAATGCCGATGTGGGTTCCAATAATCTAACCAATGCAACGGCCATAGGGGCTAATGCAGTCGTTGCAACAAGCAACACAATAAGGTTGGGTGCTGCCGGTATTGCATCTGTCAAATCCGACGCGCAATACGATAGCTCCTCAGATAGAAGATTAAAAGAAAACATTGTAAAAACTCCCTATGGTCTGGAGGAAGTTTTAAAACTCAATCCTGTGACTTATCGTTTTAAATCCAATGGGTTAAATCAAATCGGATTTATCGCTCAGGAGGTGCAACCCCTACTCCCTGAAGTAGTAACAGGAACGGAAGGGGACATCGAAAAAGGGGAAACATTGGGAATCACCTATTCCAGTTTGATTCCTGTACTCACAAAAGCCATCCAAGAGCAGCAGAAAATTATAGAAGAATTAAAAAGTGATTCAACAAAACAAAAAGAAATGATTGAGCTTTTGATAAAAAGAATTGAATCTTTAGAAAAAAAATAGTCTAATGACCTGTTGAAACTTGTACTTCTGTGATAAATTATAGTAGCAATTTTTTAATCCTAGGCATTTCCAATTCAGTAGAATCCGCGACTAAAAATCTTCCTGTTTTACTAAAAAAAACTCCCTTGTAATGGACTGTTCCATATATTGTTTTTGGCCTATCGCCCGGTTCTATCCAAACCAAATAAAGAAACATTCCGGACTAAAATCATGGATACTAATCAGGGAGAATAAAGTAATCTTTCTGATAAATTAAACATGAGTGCATTGGGATTTTAAAATTTATTTAAACTTTGTATATTCGACACATTAAGGACCATAAATCAATTAAAATGAAAAAATTAGTTGTTCTACTTACTTCTTTTATATTCTCGTTTTTGATTTCTTGCATTGGAACCCCTTCTTAGAGGGAAACCCCCAACATAAGAAAGAAAGAAAAATTTAATATGCTTTTAATCGCTAAGGTAAGTAATGTGGATTCCTTTAAAATATACTCCTATGATGTAAACAAACCCAAATTTAAAAATTGGTGTGACGCTTCAAAATGCGTTTTTGGAAAAGTAAATGATACAACTGCGATAGAATTATTTTTTGACATTGATGCTGATAAACTTCAAGAGTTTTTGGCTGATCCCGTGGTAAGTGAAAATATTAACAGATTTAATTTTGTTCCCATTCGATATGAAATTGAACCCTACAACAACAATTAATAAATTGAAAAGTATTAAAATCATTCCAGCGTTTTTTTTAATTAAATTTATTTGAAATCCTCTGTATATTTTATCCTGGTTTTCTTATTGATCTTGAGTTGTCAAACCGAAGTATCTCCAAGAGCGCATCAAATCATTCCCTCTAAGCAAGTAATTGAATTTTTTGAGGACTATACGAAATTATGGTCGGAGGGAAATATAGAAGCTATAGCTACCGATATTTATAATTTACCCATGTTCCTTTTCGCTCAAGACTCCATTTATCATATGAAGGATCATGAAGAGGTAAGCGGTTTTCTTACCAACACTTTCAACAATTTGGAAACGAATAATTACGGATTTTCAGTAATTAATCAATGGGAGAGCTATAGGGAAGATGGAAACCATATTGTTATTGAAATGAACTTTACAAGATTCCTTAAGGACAGCTCTATTATGGGAGATAAATTCAGAAAGGCTACTTACATTTTAAGAAAATCAAGAGGAAAACTTAAAATAGCTGCGATAATACCGCATACCAGCTTAGATCAATAGACTTTGAATACGAGGTACAACCAGATGATAAAACGATTGTATTTTTACAGCATAACCGTTTTTTTTAATTTAAAATCCTATGGCATATTCAGAATATCAAGCAGATCGAATAAGAACAAGGTTAATCGGAATAAATTACTACGAAAAGAAAATGATGGGAGGAATTATTTTTATGGTTCAGGAAGCTATGTGTGTTGGTTTAGATTTCGATAAAAAGTTAAAGGAAGATAGATTAATGGTTCGTGTAGGAAAACTTAACTATGAAAAATTACTCCACTATAAAGGAAGTACTAAAATGGACTTTACTGGTAAAGTAATGAGAGGATTTTTATTTATTAACTCCTCAGGATTTGATTCAGAAGAAGACCTCGACTTTTGGATAAATAAAGCTTTAGAATTCAATTCGATTTTAACAGCTGGAGAATCGTAATAAATTCTAATCCCCAAATTTTCTCATTATAAAATATTCTATAATCATACGTTCACTCGATCTTGGAATCAAAGGAGTAAGTAAAATGTAAATAATATTATCTATCTGTTCTCTCTGTTTTTTTATTTTAGAAGAGTAAAAATAAACTCAAAATGATTCAAAATATCTTAAGAGAAATCCTTGAGCAAAACCTTAAAACGTGCAGCTATACTTTTAATGAAATTAAGGAAGAGAATCTGTCCTACCGGTTGAATAATAAAACGGCAACTGTTGGATTTATTTATCGACATATAGGAGAAATAATGTTGCTCTATGGAAATTTTTTTGGAATCCCCTCGAGGATACAGAACACAACCATGGGTCAACAAGACGAAGGTCAAGGTAAAAATTTAAAGGAAAGTAAAGAATTGATTAAAAATGGTTTTAAAATGCTTCACCAAATTATTGAAACTACAGAAGAAGAAAGTTGGAGAGACTTGATAGATACCCCATTTTTTGGCAAGGTATCCAAATCAAAATTGTTTTCTCATATTTTATTTCATAACACCTATCACGCGGGACAAATCGGACTTACATTAAAAAGAGCGGAAGGTAGATAAATCCTACTTTAAAAAAAATACAACTGTTTTTGAATAGGTTGAATCCCCAACGAGATTGAACTTCGGTACTATTCATCTTCTTTTTTCTTAGCAAATGCAGCTGTAAAAGAGGATGCAATTAATGCAGTTGGAACGGTTACCAATCCCAAACCTAAAAATACGATGATTGTTGAAAATACTTTGCCTCCCACAGTGATGGGATAAATGTCCCCATAGCCCACTGTTGTCAGCGTGGCTACTGCCCACCAAATCGAATCAAAAATTGAAGCAAACGCTTCGGGCTGAGCTTCATGCTCAAAATGATAGATTCCCGTGCCAGCAATAAACAAAAGAAATAAAGTCGCTAATGAGAAAAATCCCAACTCACTTTTTACATCAATAAAAGATTTTCTTAGATTTTTAGTGGCTTCATAATTCTTGAAGACCCTTAAGAGCCTTAAAACTCTTAAGGTTCTGATGTCATAGGCCAATCCTAAAAGCGAAGGGATGATCGTAATTAGATCCACTAATCCAAAAAAGCTAAAGATAAATTTAAACGGCTTGGGGGCAGAAAATACCCTTAAGAAATATTCTATTGAAAAAAAGACCAAAACAATATATTCAAAATTTGCTAATGAAGGGTGAAACCGAGTCCATGTCGGAACGGTTTGCATACTGAAGTCGAGAACGGATAATAAGATCAATACATTGATAAATCTATTTATTCCAATACTGATTTTATTGGTATTATCGCTTAGATAGAAATGTATTTTCTCCCTGATAAATTTTATTTTCCCCATGATTTGAATCTTATCCGCTGAAATTATAATATTTAAAGTGAATAAAAAAATTTCTTCATTTATTCATTTAAAATCACTGCAAAACCTTTCCTCTCAGTATTCCGTTCTAAACTATTTACACTTTGGTGAAAATTACTGTTGTTATTTTCATATTTGATATTATATTTGCTCTCCTGTTTAGGAATTCAGTTTCTATACAGCCATTAAATTCCTCCTTAGCTCAGTTGGTTAGAGCATCTGACTGTTAATCAGAGGGTCCTTGGTTCGAGCCCAAGAGGAGGAGCAACAAAAATGATAAAACCGT
>JGI26082J51739_10000590_pt1 | contig 22886 bp, 17 predicted proteins | sample SaaInl5LU_22_DNA_FD_51739 | JGI IMG/M metagenome (IMG submission 51739)
GGTGAAGATTATGAATTGCTCTTTACAGTGCCAATCGAAGATCACGATAAGGTTAAGACAAACCCGAATCTTACTGTAGTTGGTTTTGTTAAGGAAGGAACGGGCGCAAATCTTATCACTCGCGACGATAAAGTCATTGCTTTAAAGGCGCAGGGATTCAATCACCACCAAGAATAGTNGTCGTATTTTAGTAAATGGNGNGCTAAATATCGCTCTTGACGGCCAAAACTTGAGTAGTCTGTGTCGATTGGTACTTTCTTAGTAACCGTTTGATTATCAAAGGCAAAAAAAGGTAACTTACTAGTCCAAACCAACCTAGTTACCTTATCATGGAAGAAAAAATCTTCAACAACCTGTTGCACGGGTACCCCTTCTATTTTCCATTTTGGAGGGAGCCTTTAGACGAGCAGTGCACCTTTACANAAGCACTTGCCGCTAAAAATCTTCAAAAATTACCTGGATTTCAGTATTGTACTGAAGAACAAGGGGAGGTCATTTANAAAAGAGTGAAACACCTTTTTGCTGTTTATGCAGCTGGTGATCGTTCCCACGTGCAGTGGGACGAATCCAAACAAGTGGTGCGCGCTTTTCCTAATACTTACAGAGAAATCATGGGACTTACTAAGCCTCAGCGCAGCTGGTTGCCTAAACTTATTTAGTGCGCGTTGATTGGAAATACGCGGTCCCACTGATCGGATGAAAACCACGCTTGGCGACCGTCACTGAGGCCTATATAAAACCAATCCTCTGTCGCCCGCACTAGGCGGCCGGCGCTTCCTTCGCTCAACAGTAAAATCCTTGTGCCATTGGCATCGGGTGCACTGTAGCCGTAACTGTTATTGCTGACCACAATAACCTTATCGCTCTGTGGCATGCTGGTTTGTGCGGTGAGTACGAGCACCAGCCCTATGCTGCTTAGGGCAAGTGGCGCACGCCAACTCCATGCCGGAGTTTTAAACTTCCGGAGCACGAGCAGGAGGAGAGCGGCTATTAAGAAAAGTCCAGCAAGCAAGCCCCAATGTTCAGGTGCAAGAACTTCTCTGAATTGTGATCCAATCCAGTGAAGCAATGGATCGTTCGGTGCGGGTAAGGCATCGGTAAGTCGCGTGTTGAGCCATTGAAGGTTATGAATGGTTTCCTCATTTCCAGGTTCAAACAAAAGAGACCGTTCAAACCACAATCGTGCCTCTCCGAACTCACCAAGTCTTGTGTAGCAATTCCCAATGTTGTAGTACAATGCCGGGTCGGAATGACCTTGTTCGGCTAAGGATTCAAAAAGTGTGCGTGCCGACTCAAATTGGCCGTCGGCATACAATGTGCTGGCACTATCACTTAACGTGTTTACAGTTGCTCCCATAGTGCATTAAATTCGTTCAACCATTCGTCATTCGAGACCATCGTGTTCGGCGCATAAAGTGCCAATTGTAACTGTTCAACTAGTGCATTTATCCTACCGCCTGAGGCAGTACCAAAGGCTTCGTTTAAAACGGTCAAACTGATGTTTTCTTTGGCAATTCCTTTGCGGACCAGCGCTTCTTCGAGGGCGTTTAACATTTTACCAACCGCCTCGGGGTCGTTCGTTTTCCATGCCGTATTGATTGCTTTTTTCATCGCAGCATGCATCGCTTCTGGAGATGCGCTCCTTGACTTTATAGAAACGAGCTGAAGCAACCATCCCAATACTACACCGCCCAGTAACACCCAAATCCAAAGCAGTGATTTCCCGTGTTCTGTATTGCTCTCATCCACTTCTTGTAGGTACCGGATGTCGCTATCTATAGTATTAACTTCCCGTTGAATTTTTGGCGAGGCACCGTCATTGTTAGGTTCGGCCTCTACTAATGCATCGCCGGTTACGGTAAGGGTGGTTTCTTCGAGCGTAATGGTTTCGTAAGCCTCTTTCTTCGTGTTAAAAAAGGTCCATTCCATCTGAGGCAGGATGAACTGACCTTTAAACTGAGGCACCAACAAATATTCAAATTCCTTAAACCCACGAACCCCCCGTTCGCTGTAGCGAATCTTTTCATTGAATTTTGGATCATAAAGATCGAAGCCCTGCGGCGGAATCAACTCAGGGACACTGATTGTATTGAAATTCCCTGCGCCCTCAATGCGCAGTTTTAGCGTAATGGATTCGTCTCCGTTGACCGAAGTCCGGCTTACTTCACGAACCAATTTCAATTCACCCACAGCCCCCGAAAATCCGCTGGGTTGTGGCGTAGGAAGTGGTTTGATTTTTACTGCTGGAATTTTGGCGGTGGCAACTTCTTGTTCCCAGCGCATAAGCGGCATATTAAAGAAATCACGTTGGCCGGTTGGCTTCTGAACGGTGCCCGTGATCTTGAGCTCTTGACCGCCTAATGTTCCTGGTTTGTTGGGTATGATTAATCGTTTGTCAAAGTCTAAAACAGTCGCAATTTTACCTCCTATGCGTTCTCTTCTAGACTGCTGTTCAAACTCTAATTGTTGTTGCAATACGTTTTCAAAATTGGGCGCTTGAAGCATATTTAAATCCCGGACTTGCTCAAAGAGTGTAGCGGAAAACAATAAAACGATGGGTTCACCAACATAGACGGCCTTTTTTGAACTCAATATATCAACTTCAAAGCCTGCGGATTTTGGGACCGATTGTGAGCGTTCCTTTCTCACACCTGCCTTAACCTCAATAGTTAACCTATTGCTCTGAAATTCCTTGCCTTTTATTTTGAGCGTGGCCGGGTCAATGGTAAAGGTTCCTTCTTCTTGTGCAACCAACTGGTAGGTAAGCTCCCGTGAGAAACTCATGGACCCATTGATGATTTGTGTCTGTTGCGAACTGTACGGGCCGCTGACCACGATAAAGTGCTCAAAACTGGGTGGAATGAGGTCGCCGCCGCGTGCGTTGCAACTGAAGGTAACCCGAAACGGTTCGTCCAGGCCGACCGAAGTCCTAGAACTCCGCGCGGTCAGCTGTACTTCTTGGGCGACGAGGCTCGTTGCCAGAAATATAAAGGCCCAAAGCCAATGGTATTTACCAATCTTTTTCTCCACTCTTTTTCTTTCCTTTCGCTTTTTTAGCGGTCATTTTTTCTGCCGTTTTCTCTTCCGCACGTTGTACCGCTTCCAGCAAACCTTTGATCTGCTCTGGGGTCATCTTAGCCTTAGCTTCACCACCCTCTTTCGGCTCATTTTTTTCACTACCACCGTCTTCATCCTTCGGTTCGCCTTGGTCGTTTTGTTGCTCGTCTTGCGGGTCACCCTGATCGCTCTCGCCTTGTTGGTCGTCTTGTGGTTCGTCCTTCTTACTTTCGTCGTCCTCAGGGTTCTCTTCCTGCTTTTGGTCTTGATCGTTTTTAGGATCTTCTTTATCCTCTTTCTCTTCTTGCTCCTGGTCTTGCTGCTCCTCCTGATTTTCCTCCTGTTGCTGTTGTTTTAGTTTTTCCAAAGCGCGATTGAGGTTATACATTGCATCGTTTTGCAATGGATTTTTACGCAAGCTTTCTGCATAGGCACCCACAGCTTCTTGGTATTTTTCAGCAGCCATGAAGGCGTTACCAGCATTGTACAACGCATTACTTTTCGTCCCAGGGTCTTCGGTATTTTGGGCCGATTTTAACAATACACTTGCCGCCTGCTCTGCTTCGCCCGCAGCCATTAAAGTACTGCCTAAATTGTACAATGGCTCGAAGGCATCTGGTTCAGCGGTAGCGGCTTCTGCAAAGGCTTGCGCAGCACCACTGAGATCACCTGCTTCAAATTTCTCATTTCCCTCTCGTATACGCTTCCCGTAATCGTGTTTAGTCCAATCTTCTGTATTTCCCACCACCAAGCTATCTGCCTCCTGTGCATGCATTGCGGGACTATATACCAGAACGAACACAACCAACAAGCTTGCTTTCACGCGCCTTCCCGTGTGCGCGGGTAGCAAAAGATAGAGTGCTAGAAAGAATAGCGCAGGGAAGAGGAACCATTGGAATTGGCTCTCGTAATTTAATGCGACCTCCTCATTGATATCAGCCTTATCTCCACCCGCAATAAAATCCTGGATGGCCTTTAAAGTTGATTCAGTATTGTTTCCATCTATGACTCTTGCATCCAACGAACTTCCAATACTGCTGAGTTTTTCTATATCGCGTTTGGTGATGACGACCTCCCCGTTTTTATCCTTCTTGAAAGTTGTGCCGCGGGAAGTGCGGCTTATGGGGATGGGGCCACCAGAGGTGGTGCCGAGGGCAACGAGCATGGTTTGAACAGGCAGTGCGGGGTCCGCACTTCCCGCGGTCAAATCTTCATGATCTTCTCCGTCCGTAAGTACGATAACGAACCGTCCGGCAGGAGAGGCGGGATTGAAATAATCGGTGGCATACGCTAATGCGGCTGCGAGGTTCGTTCCTTGCGACGGCACGGCATCTGGACTTGCGGCACGTAAGGCCATTTTCGCGGCGGCATAATCCGTAGTAATAGGAAGGGCGGGGTAGGCGCTGCCGGCATAGGCGATGATGCCCACGCGGTCGCCGCCTAATTGGTCCACAGTTCTGGAAATAAGGAGCTTGGCTTTTTCTAAACGCGAAGGCGTAAGGTCTTCTGCGAGCATGGAGCGGCTAACATCGAGCGCAAATACTACATCGGCACCTTGGCGCTTTACTTGCGTCGTCTGTCCGCTCATTTGCAGGTTCGCCAAACTGATGCATAGGAAGGCCACTGCCACTGCCAAGAAGGTATAACGGGTATAAAAACGCGCTTTACTCAAAGCTGCTGAAGCGTGTTGTGAACGGTCACTTAAACCTAATATGCGCCAGACTTTGTGACGCCAGCGCTGGAAGAATACGGCTGAAATTATCACCACTAGAAGCAGGAGCGGTGCGGCATAGAGCCATTCAGTATGTTGCCATTTAAACTCCATTAGAAGGCGGTTTTTAAAAGCACAAAATTCAACAATAACTCAAGCGCAATACAGGCTAAGGCCAAATAGAGAAATATGGAGAAGTGTTCGGTGTAGCGGTAAAATTCAAAGCCTTCAATCTCGCTTTTTTCCAACTGATCAATGCTGTTGTAAATCTGCGCCAAGCGCTCGTTATCGGTGGCACGGAAGTATTGTCCTCCAGTGATATCAGCAATACGCTTGAGTAAGTCCTCGTCAATAGTTACGGGTCTGGGTTGGTAAATTAAATTCCCTCGCGGGTCTTTCATGACAGGTGTTGAGGCCATTCCATTGGTTCCCAGCCCTATGGTGTAGACTTTGATGTTTAGACTGGCGGCTAATTCAGCGGCTTGCACCGGATCTACCAATCCGCCGTTGTTCTCACCATCGGTGAGTAGAATAATGACCTTGCTCTTTGCGGTGCTCTCCACCAATCGGTTTACTGCGGTACTTAATCCCATACCAATAGCTGTACCTCCTTCAAGCATTTCATGATGAAGAGTGCTTATTTGTTGGCTGAGCAAACTTTGATCCGTTGTTAATGGTACAGGGCTGTACGCTTCTCCTGCATAAATGACAAGACCAAGGCGGTCCATAGTACGTTGCGCCACAAAATCTGTCGCAACCGTTTTAAGGGCCTCTAAACGATTGGGCTTAAGGTCGCGCGCCAGCATGGAGGTACTTATGTCCAGCGCCATCATTAGGTCAATTCCCAGGTTTTGGCTAGGCTGCTGAAACATTTGACTGCTTTGTGGGCGTGCTAATGCGGTGAAAACAAAGGCCAATGCCAACCAACTGAGTCCGCTGCTTGCTGCGCGAACGGTGCCCAGAGAACTGGCCGGCAGCTGCTGGTTAGAGCTGAAGGTGTAGGCATTGAAGCGGCTTCTGCGCCTGAGGTAGAGTCCTATCCAACCCAGCGGGAGGACAAGCAGACCCAAGAGCCATAGCGGTTGTGCAAAATCCCAATTAAACATCTTGCACTGGTTTAAAATCCATAATGAGCGCGGTTGCTTTGTCTAGACAATCGCGGTGTACCGCAACGTCCCAGGTGCCCTTAGCGAACTTCACATAGTCCGCTCGTGTTAGGATAAACTGGTAGGATTCAATCTGCGCCGCAGTCCATTTTTGATCGAGCATAAGCACGCTTTCCGAAGTTGTTTGCTCCGCCAAAGGCAGGCCTGTACGGTGGGTTAAATAAGTGCGGACGACGTCGCCTAATGCCACATAAAATCCTTTCATATCACGTTCCCACAAGGCATCAGCGCGAAGGGCTTTGATAGCCTGCATCGCCTCTTGGTAATAATCTCGTTCCGGTTCCGGCGCCGCCACTGGCTGCTCTTGAGGTTTTTTAGCATAGCGCCAAACAAGGTAACCGATCAATAAAAGTGCAACACCCGCCGCGATCCAGTACCAATACGCTTCGAGCCACCAAACAAAATTAAAGGGGACTGCCGCTAATGGACGTGCCGCTTCCTTTTCTAGGCCTTCTTCTTGGGGTAAGAATCGGGCTTGTACTGTATCGGGAGGAACCGTATAGACGCCATTAGGACTTACAGCGGAAAGCGCCGGTAGCACCAATGCGCCCGTATCCATAATGAGGTAGGTCAGGGTTGCCGTGCGGACAAAATCCGTGGAGTCGAACGTTGTCGAAACCAATAGAAAAGCACTGGTGCTGTCCGGAGGCAAAAGTTCCCAGCCATTTTCAGCGGGCCATTCTACTTTTTGTACGATTAAACCGCCCACGATTTGTGCGTTGGTATCCAATCGTGAATTCAGTATGGTGGGATCGGACTTTACGTTTTCTTGCGCGAATGCATTACTCAAACAAAGGAAACTGAGAAGTATTAGCAACGGTTGTCTCATCGCGCTTTGTTCTTTAAGAATTGAAGCAATGGCGGAACGAAATCTTGACGATCGTCCAGCGAGATGTAACCGGCTCCTGCGCTACGTGAGAAATTTTTAAGGAATTGGTTGTATTGTTCGTGTCTTTGAGCAAGTGCCTCCCGGAATTTATGCCCGCCTGAACGAACCCATTGTACCGCGCCAGTTTCAGAATCGGCTAAGGGTACGAGACCAATTTTAGGTAATGCCACTTCTTTATGGTTATAGGTATTCACGGCACACAAATCAAAACGCTTCGCTGCGATTTTAAAGTTGCGGTCCGGTGCACTGTCGAGGTAATCACTCAACACAAACACAATACTGTGTCGTTTTTGCACCTTTAGCAAATGCGCCAAAGCCGTTTCTACATCTGTGCCTGCCGCAGTAGCTTCTGTTTCAAGAATGCTTTTGATGATGCGCATAACGTGGAGCTTCCCTTTTTTAGGAGGGATGACTTTCTCAACTTTTCCACTGAATAAAATGAGTCCAATTTTATCGTTGTTGCCCATCGCACTAAAGGCCAAAGTCGCAGCGATTTCAGTAATTATGTCGCGTTTGGAGCGCTCGTCCGTACCGAAATTGGTTGAACCACTGATGTCAATCACCAAGAAGAGCGTCAATTCGCGTTCCTCTTCAAAGACTTTGATGTACGGACTCCGTTTGCGAGCAGTAACGTTCCAATCAATGCTGCGCACATCGTCGCCACTTTGGTACGGACGCACTTCTGCGAAGCTCATACCGCGTCCCTTAAATGAACTTTGGTATTCGCCAGAAAAGAGCTGGTCGCTCAAACGGCGTGTCTTGATTTCAATACGCCGAACTTTCTGCAAGAGTGCTACAGCATCCACGTTTTTACGGTACCATTAAGGTGTTTAGAATTTCAGTAACGATGTTCTCTGTGCTCAATTCTTCCGCTTCCGCCTCATAAGTAAGGCCAATTCTATGGCGTAACACCGCAGGCGCAACTGCACGTACATCATCCGGCGTCACAAAGCCCCTGTGACGCAAGAAGGCGTGACATTTAGCTGCTTTTGCCAATGCGATAGAGCCGCGCGGTGAAGCACCAAAGCTGATCTTGTTGCGCAAGGCGCCTAGTTGATAATTTTGGGGTTCGCGAGTGGCGAAAACGATATCGAGAATGTAGTTTTCTATTTTTTCGTCCATGTAAATGCGCTCAATAAAACCTCGTGCACGAACGATTTGCTCTAAACTAACAACGGCACTGAGCTTTTCCATGGCACCGCTCATTTGCTTGCGCATAATGTCGAGCTCATCCTCTTTAGTGGGGTAGCCCAACGTCACTTTCAAAAGGAATCGGTCCATTTGTGCTTCAGGAAGTGGATAGGTTCCTTCTTGCTCCACCGGATTTTGTGTAGCCATAACCAGGAACGGCTTTGGCAGCGGGTAACTTTCTTCTCCAATGGTCACCTGGCGTTCTTGCATCGCTTCGAGCAGCGCACTTTGAACCTTTGCCGGCGCCCGATTAATTTCATCCGCCAAGACGAAATTGCTAAAGATGGGTCCCTGTTTGGTGTCGAACGCGTGTTCTTTCATGTTGTAAATCTGCGTGCCTATGACATCCGACGGCAACAAATCGGGCGTAAACTGCACTCTAGAAAAACTTCCGCCCAAGGTTTTGCTCAAGCTATTTATGGCAAGCGTTTTTGCAAGTCCAGGTACCCCTTCAAGAAGGATGTGTCCGTTGGCGAGCAGCCCAATCAATAGGCCTTCTACCATGCCGTTCTGTCCTACAATGACCTTGCGTAATTCACTTTGAATGAGATCGATAATCGCGCTCTCATTTTTAATTTCTTCGTTTAATGCGACAATATCTGGTGCACCTTCCATAGGTTGTGTTTTTTAATGCGGTTCAAAAGAATAAAAAGCTGCTAAATACAGCCGTTAAAAGAGGGTTAAAATCGAGCGGCATTAGACTATTCGCTCAATTTCAATAATGTATCATCAACAATCCCGTAATACGTTCCGGCTACTTTGAGCGCGTGCTGTCCTGTAAAGGTTCCAAAAGCGGGTAAAACACAGATCCAGTCATTCAAATAGAACGCCTTAATGCGCACGCGCGAACGACCTTTTCCGCGCAGAGCAACGCCGGGGTGTAGGTGGCCGCAAATGAGAAAAACCTCTTGTGCGAGTGCTGGAAAGTCGCGTTGTGCCGTGGTTTGTGAGAATGGCGTATTGGTATCAAAGTTAGCTCCCGGAGGCTCGTGCAAGAAATGTAGTTTTCCTAAGGTCCATTCCGGTACTATGGCGAGTTGTTGCCATTCGGGCAAGTCAAAATCATGGTTGCCTTTGACCAGAATGAAAGTATGGCCGTCGTAGGCATCTAAGAGGGTTTTCAGCGATTGGGTTTCTTTGTTTTGAAGGCCGTGAAAAACGTCGCCTAAGAATACTACCGTAGCTTGTGGATGCGCTTCAAAGGCACGGGCCAATTGCTTCAAGTTTTGTTCATGTAGCCCTTGTGGAGTGGCAATCCCAGCTTTTCTAAACACGCCGGATTTCCCCAGATGTACATCTGCAATAAGTAAGGTATTGTGTTCAGGTAAAAATGCAGAACCGTCGCTGTTCAAGCGAAGGAGTGAGCCACCGAAGTGTACCTCTGTTGTTTGCATCCTTACTTAAAAACGCTGCGTTGGAAAACAAATAGCAATCCCACCCCGGTGGAAATAGAGACATCTGCGATGTTGAAGATGGGACGGAAAAAAGTGAAGAATTGGCCGCCCCAGATAGGGAACCATTGCGGCAGTTCACCGGCATACAAGGGGAAGTATAGCATATCTACAACACGACCCTGAAGTATTGGGGCATACCCGCCGGATTCCGGAAGAAATGTAGCTACTTTTCCTAGAGAATCGGAGAAGATCGCACCATAATAAAGAGAGTCTAATACGTTGCCTATGGCGCCAGCAAGGATGAGGCTGATGCCCCAAGTCGCCACATTTGTCGCGCCACTTTTAAGGGTATTTCGCAACCACCAAATGATTCCACCTATGGCGATAATTCTGAAAATAGTCAGTGCTAGTTTTCCAGCAACACCGCCCCATTCAAGCCCAAAGGCCATGCCTGGATTTTCTGTAAAATGAATGTAAAACCAGGAGGTGATTTCGTGGCTTTGCCCCAAGTACATGGTGGACTTCACCCACAATTTGGTCGCTTGATCAACAAAGAGCACCCCTAAGACTATGAGTAATGCTTTTCTCAACGCTGGTTAAGTTTCGCTTCCATGCTTAGGGTGGCATGCGGAACCAACTTTAGTCGTTCTGCATCTATCAGCTTACCCGTAACACGACAAATGCCGTAGGTTTTGTTTTCGATACGAACCAACGCGTTTTTTAAGTCGCGAATGAATTTTTCTTGACGCGTAGCGAGCTGTGAATTGCGCTCATTACTCATTACAGAAGAACCTTCCTCAAACGATTTGAATTGTGGCGAAGTGTCGTCTGTGCCGTTGTTTTTATCGTTAGCAAATTGCTCACGCAGAAGGTCTAAATCTTGCTCAGCCTTCTCGATTTTTTTTAAAATGATTGCTTTAAACTCGGCGAGTTCTGCATCACTGTATTTTGTTTTATTTTCTTCAGCCATAGTTTCTTACGTTTAAAATGTTAGGCCTTCGGTTTTAAGAGGGATCGAAAATAAACTATTTCTTGAAAATAGAAATATTAATTTTTTCACCTTCAATTTCAACACTTTCACCGGCATTACTGCCAAAGGTGACGTTATCCGCAAGTACCTCGTCTTTAATATACATCATAAATGGTTCAATGCCTAAACGAAGGGAATCGGATCCTTCAATACGCACCTCAATTCTATCGGTCACCTCTAGTCCGCTAGATTTTCTCAAATTCTGTAGGCGATTCACCATTTCACGTGCCAAACCTTCGTTCCGCAATTCATCGGTGAGTGCGGCATCGAGAGCAACGGTCAATCCATCACCAGTAGCAACCAACATGCCGGGTATGTCTTCGGTAACTACTTCGGCATCAATCAAATCAACGCGCACTGTTTGGCCTTGATCTTCGAATTCCACAAAACCTTGGGTTTCAAACGCATCAACCGCGGATGGGTCCATCGCTTGAAAATACGTCTTCACGGCCTTCATGTGCCGTCCCACCTTTGGGCCTAGCGCTTTAAAATTAGGCTTCACCTTTTTTACAAATACACCCGCATCCGGGGTGATGACCTCAAGCGCTTTTACATTCACCTCTGCGAGCAGGATGGATTGAATGCTTTCGAGCAAGTCTTTATCGCCATCATTAAGTGCCGGTACCAAAACGCGAGCAAGCGGCTGGCGTACTTTAATGTTCTCCTTCTTACGAATAGAGAGGACCATGGAAGTTAATTGGCGGGCAAGATTAATTTTCTTCTCTAATGGTGCATTAATGGTTGGTGCGTCTACAGTAGGGAAGTTGGTGAGGTGAACGCTAGTTTCTCCTGATTTTGCCACTCCTGCATAGAGGTCAGTATACAATTGGTCCGCATAGAAAGGTGCCAGCGGCGCCATTAATCTACTTAACGTTTCCAAACAGGTCCAAAGCGTCTGATAGGCACTAATCTTATCCGACTCATAAGCCCCTTTCCAGAAACGGCGACGGCCTAAACGAACGTACCAATTCGAGAGTTTCTCCGTAGTAAATTCTTGTATAGGACGGAACGCACGAGTCGGTTCAAAAGCCTCCATACCGTCTTCCACTTTTGCAATGAGGCTGTGGAGTTCTGATAAAATCCATTGGTCCATTTCTGGACGCTCTTTCAGTGGAATTTCGGCTTCTTCGTAGCGGAAACTATCCACATTCGCATAAAGCGCGAAGAATGCATACGTATTGTGCAAGGTGCCAAAGAACTTTCTGCGTACTTCCTGCAGGCCTTCCATATCGAAGCGGAGGTTGTCCCAAGGCGCAGCATTCGTCAATAAGTACCAGCGCAACGCATCTGCACCATATTCATCCATTGTGGTGAATGGATCTACCGCATTGCCCAAACGCTTAGACATCTTCATTCCGTTCTTGTCCAAGACAAGCCCATTGGAGATGACATTCTTAAAGGCAACGCTTTCAAAGACCATGGATGAAATGGCATGTAGGGTAAAGAACCAGCCCCGGGTTTGGTCAACCCCTTCTGCGATGAAATTTGCAGGGAAGGCTCCACCGTCCTCCACTTTATCTTTATTCTCAAAAGGATAATGCCATTGTGCATACGGCATCGAGCCACTATCAAACCACACGTCAATAAGATCACTTTCGCGCTTCATGGCCTTACCTGAAGGACTCACCAAAACAACGGTGTCCATGATGTGACGGTGCAAATCGATTTTTGCGTAGTTCTCGTCGCTCATATCTGCGGGATCAAAATCGCCCATTGGATTTGTGCGCATGAAACCAGCGGTAACGGCTTTTTCAATTTCAGCGTGCAATTCCGCAGCGCTTTCAATACAAATATGCTCGTCGCCTTCTTCTGTGCTCCAGATGGGTAATGGAATTCCCCAAAAACGCGAACGGCTAAGGTTCCAATCGTTAAGGTTTTCCAACCAATTCCCAAAGCGCCCTGTTCCCGTCGAAGCCGGTTTCCAATTGATCGTCTTATTTAACGCAATCATTTGGTCCTTTTTCTCCGTCGACTTAATGAACCAGCTGTCTAGCGGATAATACAACACGGGTTTGTCCGTACGCCAACAATGTGGATAGCTGTGTTCGTACTTTTCAATTTTGAACGCCTTGTTCTCTAGTTTTAATTTCAGAGCGATGCGCTCATCCACGCTGAGGTAGGCTTTTAATTCAGGAATGATAGGTTTCAACAGCATTTGCTGCTTCGCCAGTTCTGCCTCTTTTTCCTCGTCGGTAAGGTATTCCGCTTTGATGTATTCTTCACCGAATCCAAACATAGGGTCGGCCAATTCTGGGCGGAATTTCCCTCTTAAATCTACCAACGGAACTAGATTGCCTTGCTCGTCTTTTACCAACAAAGGAGGTACGCCGGCATCGGCTGCAACTTTTGCATCGTCCGCACCGAAAGTAGGCGCTGTGTGTACGATTCCTGTTCCATCTTCAGTAGTTACAAAATCACCAGGAATGACGCGGAAGGCTTCTTCGGGGCGCTCGTCTGGTAAAGCATAAGGCAATAGTTGCTCGTATTTCAATCCGACCAAATCCGTTCCTAAAACGGTTTTTTCGATGTGGTAAGGAATTTTCTTTGCACCTGCTTCGTAGGTCGAAATATCTCCTTCTACGAACTTTTTGCCAAAGAGTTTTCCCAAAAGTGGCGTGGCCGCAATGATGCTTACCGGCTCGTAGGTGTATTGGTTAAACGTATGAACTAAGCTGTATTCGATTTTAGGCCCTACGGTTAAAGCTGTATTTGACGGCAATGTCCACGGTGTGGTCGTCCAGGCAAGGAAGTGTACTGTGGCAGCACCAAAGAGCGCTTCACTTTGCCCGTTATTTATCATTTTGAATTGAGCGACGACCGTATTGTCTTTGACATTCTGGTAACAACCCGGTTGGTTCAGCTCGTGCGAACTCAATCCCGTGCCCGCTTTCGGTGAATACGGCTGAATGGTATATCCCTTGTAGATCAACCCTTTTTTATAGAGTTGAGCAAGCAGCCACCACACACTTTCCATGTACTTTGGCTCATAGGTAACATAGGGTTTATCCATATCTACCCAATAGCCCATTTGGTCAGTCAAGTCCTTCCAAATACCGGTATAACGCATGACCGCGGTGCGGCACGCATCGTTGTATTCTTCAATAGTGATCGACTTTCCAATATCTTCTTTAGTAATGCCCAATTCTTTCTCAACACCTAATTCCACGGGTAANCCGTGCGTGTCCCAGCCCGCCTTACGGTCTACGAGGAAGCCTTTTTGCGTTTTATAGCGACAAAACACATCTTTTAAAGAGCGTCCCATCACGTGGTGTATGCCCGGGAGACCGTTTGCGCTAGGAGGGCCTTCAAAGAATATCCAAGGTTCGGCATCCTTGCGCGCAACAAGCGTCTGTTCAAATAAATGCGATTGCTTCCATTTGGCTAAAACAGCTTTATGGATGCCCGCAAGGTCTAGGTTCGCGTATTCTGGAAATGTGCTCATGAGGTTATTCTACAGTAGCTATACACTTGAGTTCAATGGCGATGGGTGTCGGTAAACTATTGATTTCTATGGTTGTTCGGCAGGGTTGGTTCTCTTTAAAGTACGCTGCATAGATCCGATTAAACGTGTGAAAGTCGCGTTTCATGTCCACAAGAAAGACCTGAACGTCGACCAATTCCCCCCAAGAAGAACCGCTCGCCTCTAAAATTGCTTTCACGTTTGCAAAAACGCTGTGGACCTGTGCTTCGAAATCAAAAGCTTTGAAATTCCCGTTGTGATCCAGTTCCAATCCTGGAATTCCGCTATCATTTGCATCGCTGCCTGCAGTTCTAGGGCCTACTCCTGAAAGGAACAATAGGTTACCAACTTTTCTTGCGTGTGGATACAAACCCACTGGTTTTGGGGCGGTTGACGTAGAAATCTTGTTTGAATCGGCCATATCACTTTCGTATTAAGTCTGCAAAAATAGGGAATGCGCATGGGAAGCCCTTCATGAAATGGCACGAGGTTCAAATAAAACTTAGTGTTGTTTGTACACTTACTACAATTTGTTATATATTTGCCCTGTATGTGAAGATTGGTGGTTCTTTCTTTTCATGCTTCTGTGATAGGTTCTAGGGGCTATTTGGCAGAGTTTTCAGGGTGTTACTGAGCCGATTTTTAACACCAGAAAATCCTTCCAAATTCCCCTTTTTTTTTGCCCTAAACTTTCGTTTAGCACGATTTCTTCTCTGCCAATGTGTCTATTTTCGGAGGAAAGTTTCGAATTGGCCCTTTTTTAGCAGTCATAAAAGTCTACCCTTCGGGTACAACCTATTATTTTTGTAGACTATTTATAAGAACTTGACAGCCTCATGCTGAAACTCATATCCAAACTCGTGGGATCCAAAAGTNTCCGCGATCTCAAAAAATTGCAGCCTTACGTTGAATCCGTAAATGCTTTCGAAGCCGCGCTCACGGGCATGAGCAATGATCAGTTGCGCGAGCGGACAGCTTCGTTCAAAGCAAGTATTGCGGAAGCNACTGCGGAAACAAAAGCGTCCAAAGACGCGCTTTATGCTCAAATAGAAAACACNCCGGATTACGATGCTCGCGAACCTTTGTATGAGCAGATCGAGGAATTGGATGCGCAAGAGCTTGAGTTAATAGAAGATGTTTTACGTACTATTCACCCGGAAGCATTTGGTGTTATGCGCGAAACAGCGCGTCGTTTTAATGCCGGTGATGTTCGTGCGACTGCAACAGCCCTAGACCATGAGCTGGCAAAGAAGCACGCACACATTACCATAGAAGGTGATGCGGTGATTTATGCCAATTCTTGGAAGGCAGCCGGCGGCGATATCACTTGGAACATGGTGCATTATGATGTGCAATTGATTGGGGGTACGGTGTTGCATCAAGGAAAAATTGCAGAAATGGCCACGGGTGAGGGTAAGACCTTAGTCGCGACCCTACCGGTGTATCTAAATGCCCTTGCAGGACGCGGCGTACATGTCGTTACGGTGAACGACTACCTCGCAAAGCGGGATAGTGAATGGATGGCTCCCGTATTTAATTTTCACGGCTTGACCATTGATTGTATTGATAAGCACCCTTCAAATTCTGAAGAGCGCCGTGCCGCTTACTACAGCGATATCACCTACGGAACGAATAACGAATTTGGTTTTGACTATTTACGCGACAACATGGCGCGCCGCCAAGAAGATCGCGTTCAAACCCGCGGTCACCATTTCGCCATTGTGGATGAGGTCGATAGTGTATTGATTGACGACGCAAGAACACCACTCATTATCTCTGGACCTACCCCAAAGGGCGACCAGCATCAGTTTAATGAGTTGAAGCCTTTTGTTGAGGCGTTAATGACGGCGCAAAAAACATTGGTTCAAAAAGAATTGGCTGAAGCTAAGAAACTGATTAGCGAGGGGAACACTGAAGAAGGGGGTGTGAAATTACTTCGTGCGTACCGTGGACTGCCTAAATCAAAGCCACTGATCAAATTTTTATCACAAGACGGCATGAAGTCGCTACTCCAAAAGACGGAAGCGAATTACATGCAAGAGCAGGGCAAGAAAATGAAACTCATCGATGAAGAGATGTTCTTCACCATTGAGGAGAAAAATAATCAAATTGACTTGAGCGGTAAGGGGGTGGATCTCATTTCCAAAAATACGGCCAAGGACTTTTTTGTAATGCCGGACATCACTGCCGAGCTCAGTGCATTGGAAGACGCTGGACTGAGTGCGGAGGACAAAGCGGCTAAGAAAGATGTGGTCATGCGCGATTATGGTGTAAAATCAGAGCGCATTCATACCGTTAACCAATTGCTCAAAGCCTACGCCTTGTTCGAAAAGGATACGGAGTATGTGATCATGGACAACAAAGTAAAGATTGTCGACGAGCAAACGGGTCGTATTATGGAAGGTCGTCGTTATTCAGACGGTCTTCATCAAGCGATTGAGGCAAAGGAAAATGTCAAAATTGAGGCGGCAACGCAGACCTATGCCACCATCACTTTACAGAACTATTTCCGTATGTACCATAAACTGGCAGGAATGACAGGTACGGCAGAAACAGAGGCAGGGGAGTTTTGGGAAATCTACGAATTAGAAGTAGTGGTGATTCCAACCAACCGTCCTATTGCGCGTGACGATCGTGATGATTTAGTCTTTAAAACCAATCGCGAGAAGTACAATGCGGTGATAGATGAAATTGCTGCATTGCGCGATGCAGGAAGACCCATATTGGTGGGTACGACCTCAGTTGAAATTTCTGAATTGTTAAGCCGTGCGTTAAAGATTCGCAAGGTGCCACACCAGGTGTTGAACGCTAAGATGCACCAAAAGGAGGCTGAGGTTGTGGCTGAAGCAGGGAAACCCGGTATGGTGACTATTGCAACGAACATGGCTGGACGTGGTACGGATATTAAATTGAGCGATGAGGCGAAAGCTTCAGGCGGTCTTGCGATTATAGGTACTGAACGTCACGATAGCCGTCGTGTTGACCGCCAGTTGCGTGGTCGTGCCGGTCGTCAAGGGGATGTGGGTTCGTCCCAATTCTTCGTATCCCTAGAAGATAAACTCATGCGCCTGTTTAATTCCGAGCGAATTGCAGGTTTGATGGACCGATTAGGTCTTGAGGAAGGTGAGGTCATTCAGCACAGCATGGTAAGCAAATCTATCGAACGTGCGCAAAAGAAGGTTGAAGAGAACAACTTTGGAACGCGTAAGCGCTTGCTTGAATACGATGATGTGATGAACAGTCAACGTACGGTCATATATAAGCGACGTGGAAATGCATTGAGCGGCCAGCGTATCAAGGTGGACATCGCCAACATGATGTACGACACGTTAGCGGATTTAGTCGAGGGTTACCAACCAGCGAAAGACTTTGAGGGCTTTAAACTAGACTTCTTTAGAACCTTTGCTTTTGAGCCTTCAATGGATGCTGATACGTTCAACACCGGGGCCATTGACGATCTGGCTAATGCGTTATTCACTCAAGCCAGCAATTTCTATCGTGAAAAAGGAAACCGTATTTCTACCGCAGCACTACCGGTATTTAAACAAGTCGTTGAAGATCCAAAAAACAACTACGACAAAATTTTAGTACCAATCACTGATGGCCAAAAGGCATTACAAGTGACTTCAGTGCTCAAGGAAGTGATGGACACCAATGGTCAATCGCTCATTTCGGATATCGAAAAAGGGATATCTATTGCGATCATTGACGATCAATGGAAAGAGCACTTGCGTGCCATGGACGACTTGCGTCAAAGTGTTCAGGGAGCGGTTTATGAGCAGAAAGATCCCTTGTTGATTTACAAATTTGAGTCTTTTGAATTGTTCAAATCATTAGTTTCTCGCGTCAACCAAGAAATCGTAAGCTTCTTGTTCAGAGGTGATTTACCTGCGAACGATCCAAGCAGTGTTCGTCAAGCGCCGGCTTCACAACCTAAGCAACCAAAACTACAAGAGAGTCATCCCGGAACGGATGTGCCTTCGACTTCTTCTGGAAGAGCGCCGCAACAGCCGCGACCAAAACCCGCGCCGGTGGTGAATACAGGTAAAACCTACGGTCGAAACGATGCAGTGACCATTGTGAACATGCAATCGGGTGAAGAGCGTAATGTTAAATACAAAAAAGCCGAACCGCTGCTGCAACAGGGCTGGGTTATAAAAGAGTAATCTGATGTTCTGGACGGCATTGACGCGTATTCTTCTTCGCAACAGGTTTGCATGGTTAGTCACTGTGGCATTTGCTACTGCTTTCATGGCCTATCAAGGCACCTCTGTGGAGATGACCTACGAATTCGCAAAGTTGATGCCGGAGTCGGATTCCGTTTCCATAGAATACAATCAATTGGTTGAGGAATTTGGACAGGCCTCAAATACCGTAGTCATTGCTATGGAAGACGCCGATTTCTTCCAGCGAGAACATCTTGAGCAATGGCTTGAATTAATGGGAGACTTGAAAGCGGTGGACGGCATAGAACACGTTCAGAGTTTGACAGAAGCCTACGGATTATTCGTTGACAGCACTACAGAAAAATTGGCTCCGGATACGCTGTTCAAGGCATTACCAGTAAACGGTGAAGAAGAAATATCGCTTGAGGCACGAGTTAAAAGTTGGCCCTTCTACAAAGGGATTTTGTACAAAGGCGATACCTACATGGCAATTTTACGCATCGATGAGGAGCGTTTGTACAACAAACAGATAGTCCCGGTAATTGAAAATGCGAAGGCCATTATTTTAGCATGGGAGGCAAGTACAGGAAGGGACCTTCATATGTCTGGTTTGCCTTGGATCCGCATCGCTAATTCCAATGCGTTAAAAACAGAGATCTACCGCACTGTTGGCCTTACGCTTCTTGTAACCGTTGTCATTTTTTACCTTTTCTTAAAGAGTTTTAGAGCTACGGCCATCTCCATTATGATTGTCGCTTTAGGGGCTATATGGGCCTATGGAATCATGGGGCTTATGGGCTACGGATTGACGCTACTCTCCTCTTTGATTGCGCCTTTGATTATTGTTATTGGCGTCCCAAATTGCATTTACCTCATCAATAAATACCATCAAGAGTACAAGAAGCACGGAAAACAAATCAAGGCTATTCAACGCGTGGTCAGTAAGGTAGGGTACATCGCCTTAATCACAAATACGACTACGGCACTTGGTTTCGCAGCGTTCATTCTTACAAGTAGTGAAAATTTAGTCCAATTTGGTGTTGTGAGTTCGTTGAGTATTCTCGCGGTATTTGTGCTTTCGATTGTACTCGTTCCGATCATTTACAGTTATGTGAGTCCACCTAAAGAGCGACACCTCAACCATTTTGATGTGGCTTGGCTCATCTCGTTTTTGGACTTCCTGGACAATGCGGTAGAAAACAAGCGAAAGTGGGTCTATGGGATTACTAGCGTTGCTGTGATTGCTGCAGTATATGGCGTGACGTTGATCCAGACGGCGGGCAATCTCACCGCAGACTTCAATAAAAACAAGCAGATCTATAAGGACGTCAAATACTTTGAGCATGCTGTTGGTGGCGTCGTTCCATTAGACATTATTATTGATACGAAACGCGACGGTGGTGTAGAACGTCTGAGCACGCTTCGACGCATGGAGCAGTTGCAAGACAGTTTAAACGCCATGCCAGAACTGAGTCGGTCTGGTAGTATTGTTGACTTCGTGAAATTCGCAAAGCAGGGTGTCATGTTTGGTAACCCAGACCTTTACGAACTTCCATCACGTTCGGAGCAGCAGTGGTTGTTGACGTATTTGCCGCGCGGTTTGAAAGACGAATCAGGATTGGCAAATTCTTTAGTAACCCCAGACGGTCGCAAGGCACGGATTACCGTTCAAATGGCCGACCTTACAACCCCTGAAATGCGCGTTTTAACGGATAAAGTGAAGCGTCTCGTTGCACAAATATTCCCGGGAGAAAACTTTGACGTAAGCATTACTGGAGCCTCGATCAAATTCATTCGTTCGACGAGTTACCTCATCAATAACCTTATACTCTCATTGTTGCTAGCCGTCATTGCCATTTCAATTATTATGGCACTCTTGTTCATGAGTGCTCGAATGGTTTTGATTTCTCTAATTCCAAACCTCATACCCATGCTAATAACGGCAGGAATTATGGGCTATGCAGGAATTCCATTAAAACCGTCTACCATCTTAGTGTTTAGTATTGCCTTTGGCATATCTGTAGACGACAGCTTACACTTTTTAGCGAAATACAGGCAAGAATTGAAGGCAAATGGTTGGAACATCAGGTGGGCAGTGAAGAGTTCCATTCTAGAAACAGGTTTGAGCATGTTCTATACTTCTGTGGTTCTATTTTGTGGATTCTCCGTCTTCATGACGTCAAGTTTTGCAGGCAACCAAAGCTTAGGTCTGTTGACGGCCATTACGTTATTCGTTGCGATGTTGAGTAATCTATTGGTACTTCCTTCGTTTCTAATGTCCATGGAAAAATGGGTTACGAAGAAAGATTTAAGCGAAAACATTCTCGATATTTATGATTCTGAGGTAGGACCTGAGGACGAAGAATAAGCACTATGAAAGGAATACTACTCGCCGGAGGCTCCGGTACCCGACTACATCCACTGACCCTTGCGGTGAGCAAACAGTTGATGCCGGTTTACGACAAGCCGATGATTTATTACCCGCTGAGTACATTAATGCAAGCGGGCATTCGNGAGATTCTGATCATTACCACGCCACACGATGCGCCTTTGTTTCAGAAGCTATTGGGCGATGGCTCGAGCTTGGGCTGTGTGTTTGAATACACGGTTCAGGAACGTCCAGAAGGTCTTGCACAAGCGTTTATTTTAGGTGAGGAGTTTATTGGTAAGGATAGTGTCGCACTTATTCTAGGCGACAATATCTTTTACGGTTCATCTATGGCGCAGGTTTTACAACAGAGCAAGGATCCTTCAGGCGGTATGGTTTTCGCCTACCGCGTAAGTGATCCTGAGCGTTACGGTGTGGTCGAATTTGACGGGCACATGAAGGCCCTTTCGATAGAAGAAAAACCGCAACACCCTAAAAGTGATTATGCTGTCCCTGGATTGTATTTCTACGACAATAGAGTGGTAGAGATTGCTAAGAATTTAGAGCCAAGCCCACGCGGCGAATTGGAAATCACGGACGTGAATAAGCGTTACCTTGAATGGGGTGAGCTGGAAGTTGGTGTACTGGACCGCGGAACGGCGTGGTTGGATACCGGCACTTTTGCCAGTTTACAGCAGGCAGGGCAGTTCGTAGAGGTTATTGAGGAGCGCCAAGGGTTGAAGGTTGGATGTATAGAAGAAATCGCCTACGAGCAAGGATTTATTGATGCGGCGCAGCTAGAACAATTGGCCCAACCGCTCGTTAAAAGTGGATACGGAAAATATTTGCTGAAATTGCTCAAATAACATGAAACACCTCACCGCCTTACAAGACCTTTTTCAAGCCGAAGTGGACCAGTTAAATTTGGGCACAGCCCCAGCAAAACTGTACGATCCCATGCACTATATCATGGATTGGGGGGCAAGCGTTTACGTCCAATCTTAAGTTTAATGGGTGCCGGGATTTATGGCGATCCAGCCAAGGCCATGCCGCAAGCTATGGCGATAGAGCTTTTTCACAACTTCTCGCTCATTCATGACGACATTATGGATGCAGCGCCTTTGCGCCGCGGAAAAACAACCGTTCATAAAAAATGGGACGATAATGTAGGTATACTCTCGGGTGATGGTATGTTGGTCAAAGCGTACCAATTCCTAGCGCAATGTGAGCCTGAGATTCTTCCAGAGGTGCTCGGCACATTTTCTCAGACGGCACTTGAAGTTTGCGAGGGCCAGCAAATGGATATGGATTTCGAAACCATGGACGAAGTATCCGCAGCTACCTATATACAGATGATCCAATTCAAAACTTCTGTTTTGCTTGGTTGTGCGATGAAGGTGGGCGCATTAGTCGGTGGTGGCTCGAAAAAAGATGCTGATGCTTTGTATCAGTTTGCCTTGTTATTAGGCACCTCTTTCCAGATCAAAGACGATTACCTAGATGTGTATGGGGATCCAGAGAAGTTCGGAAAGCAGGTAGGTGGAGATATTCTAAGCAATAAGAAAACCTTGCTGTGGATAGAAGCCCAGCGCCGTGCAGGACTTCAAAATATAGATTTTACTGCATATGCCGCGTTGGCCGCGAACGAAGAAAAAGTGCACAGTTTTCAGGAATTGTACAAGGTTTTAGGCGTGGATACTTATGCAAAAGAGCAAATAGACCACTACTACCGTTTGAGCTTACAAGCATTGGACGCTGTAGCAGTTCCTGAGGAAAAATTGGCGCCGCTGAAGGAGTTTGCAGCTTGGCTCTATTCCCGAGAGTCTTAATTAACGAACACCTTTCTCAACCCACTATTTCGGGTTATTTTTGCCGTCTAATCTTACCCATCATGAATGTATTGGTATTAGGCTCAGGCGGCCGTGAACATGCGCTATCTCATAAAATTGGTCAAAGCGCGCAGTGCGCAAAACTGTTTATTGCCCCTGGCAATGGCGGAACGGCCGCGCTCGGAGAGAATGTAGCGCTCGATATTGAGAACGCTACAGAGGTTGCCGCCTTTGTAAAAGCCAATGCCATTGATGTGGTCGTCATAGGTCCTGAAGCACCATTGGTTGCAGGATTACACGACGGTTTGAAGTCATTTCCAGAGCTTCAAGACCTCATAGTTGTAGGGCCCCGTCAGGCAGCTGCAGAGCTAGAAGGCTCGAAAGACTTCGCCAAAGAATTTATGATGCGTCACAACATCCCAACGGCAGCTTACCAAACGTTTACTAAAGACACATTAGCGGAAGGTCAGGCCTTCTTAGAAACCTTGGATGCACCGTATGTATTGAAAGCGGATGGACTTGCCGCCGGTAAGGGGGTATTGATTATTGAAAACCTTGATGAGGCGAAGGAAGAACTCAAAAACATGTTGGTGGATGCCAAATTTGGGGATGCTTCTTCGCGCGT
>JGI26082J51739_10000600_pt1 | contig 22690 bp, 20 predicted proteins | sample SaaInl5LU_22_DNA_FD_51739 | JGI IMG/M metagenome (IMG submission 51739)
CTCGGAATGAGTCTTAGCTATAAAACAATGTTCACTAGAGCCTTTAAAACGAAAAAACCCGGCCAAATTGGCCGGGCAAAAGGGCTTTATAGTAAAGCACCTAACGACAGAAGGGTGTTAATCAGTACTGAATACTGATTAACGAATCTGTTGACTTAGTTCGATTCAATAATCGCTTTCATGTCTGTCATGTAGCCACGAAGCTCTTCACCAATCCACTCAACACCGTGTTCGCGGATAGCTTTATTCACTTCCACTAAACGCATGTTATCCACTGCATTTGAAGTATCAGTCAAACCACCACCAATGTATTCACTGGTCATTTTCGGCATGATGTGCTGTGCAATTAATGGTGCTGCTGCATTAGCGAATAAATAGTTACCGTATTCAGCAGTATCAGAGATAACAACGTTCATTTCATATAAACGCTTACGTGCAATCGTATTTGAGATTAATGGGGTTTCGTGTAGCGACTCATAGTACGCTGACTCAGGTAAGATACCTGCTTCAACCATCACATCAAACGCTAATTCAACACCGGCTTTAATGGCAGCGACTAATAAAATACCTTTATCGAAAAACTCTTGGTCATCAATAGTACCTTCGTAAGCAGGTGCATTTTCAAAACCAGTTTGACGCGTCTCTTCACGCCACTTTAATAAGTTCGCATCGCCATTGCTCCAATCGATCATCATCGTTTTAGAGAATTCACCGCCGATGATGTCATCTTGGTGTTTTTCAAATAGCGGACGTAATAACTCAGTTAACTCTACTGATAAATCATATGCTTTGATTTTCGCTGGGTTAGAAAGACGATCCATCATGTTGGTTACGCCACCAATCTTAAGCGCTTCGGTAATCGCTTCAAGACCGTATTGGATTAACGCACCTGCATATGCTGCATCAACGCCGTCAGCAACCATTTTGTCGTAGGCTAAAATAGCGATGGTTTGTTGCATACCACATAAAATAGTTTGCTCACCCATAAGGTCAGATTTAACTTCCGCTACGAATGAAGATTCAAGTACACCTGCACGGTCTCCACCAGTCGCCGATGCTAATGCNTTAGCTATATCCCAACCTTGACCAAGATGATCATTTTCTGGGTGAACGGCGATTAGAGTCGGTACACCAAAGCCACGCTTATATTCTTCACGAACTTCAGTACCAGGACATTTAGGTGCACACATCACAACAGTGATGTCGCTACGAATTTGTTGACCTTCTTCAACGATGTTGAAACCGTGTGAATACCCTAAAGTAGCATCTTGCTTCATTAATGGCATTACCGCTTCAACTACTGATGCGTGTTGCTTATCAGGNGTGAGGTTATATACGATGTCAGCTGTTGGGATAAGCTCTTGGTAAGTACCCACAGTAAACCCATTTTCTGATGCGCGCTGGAACGACTCACGTTTTTCGTCGATAGCAGCTTGGCGTAATGCATAAGATACATCTAAACCAGAATCACGCATGTTAAGACCTTGGTTAAGGCCCTGTGCACCACAACCTACGATGACGATTTTCTTGCCTTTCAAGAAATCACAACCTGTTGCAAATTCTTCTCTATCCATAAAACGGCATTGACCTAGTTGGTCAAGCTGAACGCGTAAAGGTAATGTATTAAAATAGTTAGCCATGGTGATTTCTCGTGTTGTTCAAACTAAAATGGGTTCGCTCAGGGTGGAATAATGCACCCATCAAATAATCAGTGACGATTGGTGTGGAATATAAACTAAGATTTATGTGTTGAAAAATGATATATTTGCAAAACTGTGTTGCATTAATTGCAAGATGTTGTTTATATTGATTTTTAGGTGTGTTAATGGATATTAAATCTCTCGCGATGTTCAATCATTTGGCCCAATCACTGCATTTTGGGCAGACCGCGAAAGCGATGTTTGTTACTCCTTCAACACTCAGTCGTGCGATCCAACGGCTAGAACAAGACGCAGGTGCCACACTATTTCAGCGTAATAATCGTAAGGTCTCACTGACGCCAGAAGGACGACTGTTTTTATCGTTTAGTATTGAGACAGTGCAGCAATGGCAATCACTGCAATCACAGTTAGCGCAACAAACACAGTATTTAACGGGTGAGATGAGCGTATACTGCTCGGTCACGGCGGCACATTCACACTTACCTGGTATGCTGAATCAGTTTCGTGCTCAGCACCCTCAGGTCGATATTAAACTGGTGACCGGCGATCCTGCATTATCCATTCAAAAAGTGCTTGATGGACAGGCTGATGTCGCGATATCGATAAAAACACCGCAAATGCATCCTGATATTCGTTTTAAAGCCATTGATGATGTGCCGTTAGTATTAGTCGTGCCTAAGTCGCTAGGGATCAGGCACTTACGTCAAATAAAATGGGATCAGCATCAAATAATCATGCCAGAATCTGGGCCCTCAAAACGGATTGTGCATCATTGGTTTGCTGAGCATAATATTCGACCAAAAGTCTATGCTTCCGTCGGGGGAAATGAAGCGATCGTGAGTATGGTGGCTCTAGGTTTTGGTATCGGAATTGTACCATCGATTGTGCTTGATAATTCCGCACAATCAAACCAAGTGATTGCGATAAACATTGACGATATTGAGTCATATCAGATTGGGTTATGTTGTCATACCCGAAAGCAAGACGAGCCGATGATTAAAGCCATGTTTGAGTTGTAAGTGAGACCGCGTCGGTTCTATCAACAACTGCAGATGTCATTTACACAATTTTTTCATATTGAGTATAGTGGTGCACAAAGCGATCAAATGCGCGTAATTTTAAGGCATCACGAAGATGCTCAAAATCGATGTTCTCTGCAGAATGACAATCGGCGATTGTTCGCGCGACTTTTAAAACGCGCTGGTAGACCCTCGCTGATAACTCCAATTCTTCGATAGCGCGATTAAAAAACTCAGAAGATAATTCGTCTAACTGACAAAACTCTTTGATTTGAGAGGCGTCTAAAGCATCATTCAAACAGCCTTGTCGTGAAATTTGTCGAGCTTGAGTATCAGCGACAGTGGCTTTTAAAGTCGCTGAAGATGTTCGTGATTGAGTGCTTGGAGAGGTTTGGCTAAGTGTACTAAGTTCACTGATGGGCACTTTTTTCACCTCTATTTGAATATCAATGCGGTCTAATAAGGGGCCGGAAACTCTTTGCAAGTATCGAACCGTTTGATCATAGGTACTGCGATTATTATAAATATCACCAGTAGGGCTTGGATTCATTGCTGCAATGAGTTGGAAATGAGCGGGTAGGATGAGGTGATACTGAGCGCGAGCAACGGCAATCGTATTCGCCTCTAAGGGTTGTCTAAGATGGTCTAATGCATGGGCCGAAAACTCCGCCAATTCATCTAAAAATAACACCCCATGATTTGCTAGGGTCATTTCTCCTGGGCAAAACTTCACACCGCCGCCAGTTAACGCAGGGATTGATGAACTATGGTGTGGTTGACGAAATGGTCGTCTGCCCCAGAGCGATGCAACATCTAATCCAGCCACTGAGTGAATGGCTGCATTTTCAATAGCTTGAGTTTGTGTGAGCGGTGGCATGATCGAAGCAATACGTTCTGCGAGCATTGTTTTACCAGAGCCTGGCGCACCGTAGAGGAGCAAATTATGACCGCCAGCTGCAGCGTATAAGCAGGCATTGATTGCGTGAGGTTGACCTAACACATCCCTAAAATCGGCTTCAGTATTGTCGCTGTGAAAATGCCTGGGAGTAGGCTTAGCGGGATTAGAGATAATCGTTGAACCAGCATGAGCGTGATCATTAAAAAATGTGATGATATCTTGTAAATGTGCCGCATAAAATGATTTAAGATGAGGGATGACACTTAATTCGTCTTGATGCTCGGAGCAGGTTATCAACGACTTAGTCCGTGGTAATGATAACGCCGCAATAAAGGCACCAGCAACCGGACGTAGCTCTCCTGATAGAGCAAGCTCGCCCATAAATTCATAGTGATGTAATTGATTAATTGGGATTTGTCCACTGGCAGCTAAAACGCCCACGGCAATGGCGAGATCAAATCGTGCGCCCTGTTTAGGTAGGTCGGCCGGTGATAAATTGATGGTAATGCGCTTGGGAGGAAAGGTTAGGCCCGAATTCAGAATAGCGCTGCGGACCCGCTCTTTGGCTTCGGAAATGCTACGATGAGGTAAACCTACGACATTAAAAGCCGGTAGCCCTGCGGATATATGGACTTCAATCGTGATGAGAGGCGCTTTAATACCAATAGCACTGCGCGCATGGATAACGGATAAGGGCATCGTCGCTCCTATGAATGGATAAATGGTATAGGGTTAAGCATAGCCAAAATGGAAGATGAAGAAGATCAGGATATGCAAATTAGGTATAAAACAGGTCATCAGTTCAGGAAAGTGAAGCAACTCATCGTAAGGTGACGAATCGCTTGCAATTCTACTTAAAATAAGGCTTACTATAAAAAGAGCGTTCGCTCAATCAGTGACCACATTTAGAGAATATATTGATAAATAATCAATGTATTCACTTACATACCAAACTAAATAGATATCTTTAGTACTATGAACCTGCCCTACCGTAAAGGTAAGTTAAGGTGTATTATCATGGTAACTAATTCCAGTAATGAAACCGTTTATTCGTTTTGAAAAGAGAGATTAATTATGCCTAAACTTCGTTCGGCAACGACTACNCAAGGTCGTAATATGGCTGGTGCACGTGCATTGTGGCGCGCGACTGGAATGAAAGATAGTGATTTTGGGAAACCGATTATTGCGGTAGCCAACTCATTTACTCAATTCGTACCAGGGCATGTGCATTTAAAAGATATGGGGCAACTAGTTGCGCGTAGTATTGAAGCGGCCGGTGGTGTGGCGAAAGAATTCAACACCATTGCCGTTGATGATGGTATTGCGATGGGTCATTCGGGNATGCTTTATAGCTTGCCGTCGCGTGAAATCATTGCTGATTCGGTCGAATATATGGTGAATGCTCATTGTGCTGATGCGATAGTGTGTATTTCTAACTGTGACAAAATCACGCCTGGGATGTTAATGGCTTCAATGCGCTTGAATGTGCCTGTGATTTTTGTTTCAGGTGGTCCGATGGAAGCAGGTAAAACGAAACTCTCTGACCAAATCATCAAACTTGATTTGGTGGATGCAATGGTGGCTGCGGCAGATGATAAAGTCTCCGATGCCGACTCTGATGAAATCGAACGTTCAGCCTGTCCTACCTGTGGATCCTGCTCAGGTATGTTTACCGCGAACTCAATGAACTGCTTAACCGAGGCGCTAGGCTTATCATTGCCNGGCAATGGTTCTTTACTTGCGACACACGCCGACCGNGAGCAGCTATTTATTCGTGCGGGTCAAGANATCGTGAAATTATGTCAACGCTANTATGGCGATGATGATGAAAGTGCTCTACCTCGTAATATTGCGAACTTCAACGCCTTTGAAAACGCCATGAGTTTGGATATTGCGATGGGTGGGTCGACGAACACCATTTTACATTTATTAGCAGCCGCTATTGAAGGTGAAGTGCCATTTACCATGGATGATATTGATCGTCTTTCTCGTAAAGTGCCTCATTTATGTAAAGTGGCGCCTGCTACACCGCAATACCATATGGAAGATGTCCATCGTGCCGGTGGTGTATTGGGTATTTTGAACGAGTTAAATAAAGCGGGTCTGTTACATGCGGATAATCCACATGTTTTAGGCACCAGCATTGGCGAAGTGATTGCGTCGATGGATATCACTCGTGATAATCCTGAAGCAGACAAATTCTATCGAGCAGGTCCTGCTGGTATCAGAACTACACAAGCNTTCTCGCAAAGCTGTCGCTGGGACGACAGTGATAATGACCGAGAAAAGGGCTGTATTCGTTCCATTGAACATGCGTATAGCCAAGAGGGTGGCTTAGCAGTCTTAACTGGTAATCTCGCCGAGAAAGGNTGTATTGTTAAAACCGCTGGGGTGGATGAATCTATCCACAAATTCACAGGACCTGCACGTATTTATGAATCTCAAGATGACGCAGTGAAAGCGATTTTAAATGATGAAGTAAAAGCGGGTGATGTCGTCGTGATCCGTTATGAAGGCCCTCGCGGTGGTCCAGGTATGCAAGAGATGCTATATCCAACCTCTTACTTGAAATCTAAAGGGTTAGGAAAAGATTGTGCATTGATCACCGACGGTCGTTTCTCTGGAGGCACTTCGGGTCTATCGATTGGGCATTGTTCACCAGAAGCGGCCAGTGGCGGCGGTATCGCCTTAGTCGAAGAGGGTGATCAGATTGCCATTGATATCCCGAATCGTACTATTGACGTGTTGGTATCAGCGGAAGAGCTTGATGCTCGCCGAGTGAAAATGGAAGCGCGCGAGCGTCCATATAAGCCAGTGAACCGTGAACGTAAAGTGTCACTCGCATTACGTCAATTTGCCATGTTAGCGACCAGTGCCGATAAAGGTGCNGTGCGTGATCCATCAAAATTAGAAGATATCTAAATTATGAGCCATGTAAGCGCCAGTGAATATTTAAAGAAGATCCTACTCGCACCTGTCTATGAGGCGGCTGTTAATTCTGATTTTGATTTAATGAATCGGTTATCGGGAGAATTGGGTAATCAGATTTATTTAAAACGAGAAGATCAGCAGCCGGTTAAATCATTTAAATTACGTGGCGCTTATAATCGTATTTGTCAGTTGTCTCAAGCGCAATTGGAAAAAGGNGTGATTGCTGCATCAGCAGGGAACCATGCTCAAGGGATGGCTTACGCGGCGAAGAAGAAACAAATTCATGCCACGATTGTCATGCCGGAAACCACGCCAGATATNAAAGTTGATGCTGTGCGCCGTTTTGGCGGTGAGTGGGTTACTATCGTCCAACACGGAACCAGTTTTGATACCGCATCGCAATTTGCACAGCAGTTGTGTATCGACAAGGGCTTAACCTATATTCCACCGTTTGACGAGCCTGATGTGATTGCTGGTCAAGGAACCATTGCCCGTGAGATGTTAGAACAACAGCCGGATTTGGATACTTTATTCATTGCGGTTGGCGGGGGTGGTTTAGCCGCTGGTATTGCGGTGTATGTTAAACAGCTCAAGCCGGATGTAAAGATCATCGCGGTTGAATCAGCGGAATCTGCGTGTTTAGCCGCTGCATTAGAAGCGGGTGAGCCAGTGATGTTACCGACGGTGGGCATTTTCGCCGATGGTGTCGCAGTCAAAATCATGGGCCAAGAAACGTTTCGTCTTTGTCAGCAATATGTCGATGAAGTCATGACCGTAAGCAATGACGAAATCTGTGCGGCAATCAAAGATATTTTTGATGACACTCGTGTGATTGCAGAGCCTGCAGGGGCACTATCAGTTGCCGCTATACGCAAGTATTGTCAAGCCAATAACATCAAAGGTCAGCATATCGGTGGCATTTTATGTGGTGCGAATATTAATTTTCACACATTGCGTTATGTGTCTGAGCGCTGCGAGTTAGGAGAAGGAAAAGAAGCCGTATTTGCGGTTAAAATTCCTGAGGTTACAGGTTCATTTAAACGTTTTTGTGAAGTGCTTGGCGGTATTAATATCACCGAATTCAACTATCGCTTTGCTAATGCCGAACAGGCTTATGTGTTTGTCGGTGTTAAATTGAAACGTGGTTTAGAAGAATACGCTGAGCTAACCGCTACTTTGGCTCAAAATGGTTATGAAGCAGTAGATTTGTCAAACGATGAGCTTGCTAAATTACACGTGAGACATATGGTGGGTGGAAAACCGCCAGTAGCGATTAAAGAGCGAGTGTTTGGTTTTGAGTTNCCTGAGTATCCTGGCGCATTAATGCACTTTTTGAATACCTTAGGTGAGCGTTACGATATTACCTTGTTCCATTACCGCAACCACGGTGCAGCTGAAGGATTAGTCTTAGTAGGTTTTGATTTACCTGAAGATGCGTCTTTAGATTTTGAAANACACCTTGATGCTCTTGGTTATATCTACCAAGAACATACCGGCAATGCTGCGTATCAATTTTTCTTAGGCAGTCACTAACTGCCTAAATCTTTTGTAAATGTTGCACGATTTCTGGCCAGACAATTTCGTTGACTAAATCGTGCAGTGCCGTTGAATTATCATTTAAATGCAGCGAACCACTTTCATCCGATTCTAATANGTCGTTTTCACGTAAACTATTCACNAGCATAGCAAAGACATTTTTATCAGAAAATTCAGGCGAGCTGACACCATATAGGTTAGATAAACGTTCAGCAATTTTGCGCGACTCTCGTTCTAATTCTCCGCGACTGACACCCTTATTACTTCCTAATACGGTCAATACGACCGCATAACGCTGCCAGGTGTCTTGCATTACGCGAGACAACAACCAAGCACTATGGAAATGTGGTGTTGAAGCTGAAGGTGGGACAATTTTTCGACCTGATTGGATAAGTAACCCTTGGGCTTTTAGCTGNGTAATACAAGCTTCTGTATAAGTGAGTGCTTCTTCAAGCGTAAAATAAATAAATAGCTCATTACGCANCAGCGGNTAAATNGTTTTAACCGTTGTCATGATGTGAGATTTTTCACAACCATTTTTAGAAAATACTAAAGCTGTGATAAGGCTAGGCAATGCAAATAAATGAATAATGTTATTACGATAATAAGTCAACGCAACAGCTTTGCCTGCAAATGGTGATACAAGAGATCCATATTTATCTTTTTTAACTTCGAGTCGTTTTAAGGCTAGTACATCTTTGACAAGCTCTGGGGCAGAATATGCTGGAATTGACATCGTGTCTGAAAAAGGTAGCGCCTTAAATAACATTAAATAGTCATTAATCGATTGTTCTATCTCTGTTTGACTCATTGTCATCGTTTTACTGGCAAGTAAGCATAAAGAAACCATTGCCATGCCATTAAGCGCAGCTGATTTATTGATCTCTAACATAATATTATCAGCTAAACGTTTACCGCTGGGGTCAGCCATTGTGGTTTTTTAGTTAGGTCATCTGCATCTATATTATTGCTCCATTCAGGCGCATGTTGGTCGAGAAATTTATTCAATTGAATAGGTTCACCAAAATTCAAATAACCATGACCATAATTACGTAGTTTTTTAATTGCACCAAGCACTTGTAGTGGCGATTCTTTCTTTTTAGATTTACCTTTAAGCTCTTTAACATAAGAGCTTACTTCCATGACATTTTCATAACCAATATACACCGGCACTATGCTCACTGGTCGATTAATACCTTTAGTCATTGCCTGAACAGTCATTGCTAACATACCGGTTTTAGGAGGCAGTAATCGCCCTGTTCTGGAGCGGCCCCCTTCAGGATAATATTTTACCGAATAACCTTTATTAAATAATAACTCTAAATATTCACGAAAAACCGCTGTGTAGACTTTGTTCCCTGCGAAACTTCGACGCAAAAAGAAAGCGCCAGCACGTCTAAAAATCGGCCCTGCTGGCCAAAAATTCAAGTTAATCCCTGCGGCAATATGTGGAGTAACTAGACCTTCATGATAAATAACATACGTTAATAACAGGTAGTCCATATGAGAGCGATGACACGGTACATAGATGATTTCGTGACCGTTACGGGCAAGTTCGCGGACTTTGGCTGCATTTGAAACAGATATACCGTTATAAATTTTATTCCATATCGGAGTGAGGATGCGATTGGCGAAACGAACTAAGCCTTCACGATAATCAGCGGCAATTTCATCAAGGTATTGATGAGCGTCTTGTTTCGCTTTTTCTGGCAAGACATTTTTGGTGCGGACTAAATCGCGCATCGCCAGTTTTACTGAGTTAGAACCGATGACTGCAGAATGTAAGGTTTGTCGTTCTAATAATGTTGGACCAATAAGTCCTTGGCGTTTACGTTGGAAATGGGTCGCGGCTACACGAAGGAGTTTCCGTGCAATTTTATTATCGTCACCATGTTGTTGCGCCATGAACTGAGAAGATACAGATCGAGAGTAGGATACAAAATTATCTCTACCTAAAAATAACACAATAAATAATTTACGTAGCCAACTCGGTGAAGCGACATCGACAATAAGATCAGAAAATCCTGGTTTAGATTTTTCGGGAGCGCGACCCCAAGTGATGTAAACAGGAACTATTTGAATGTCTAAATCTGGTTGCGCTCTATGGGTATGGAAGAGTGCAGTAAATTGCATTTCAATTTTTGTTTTCGGAGGCGTTTTGCTAAATATAGGTGTTGGAGAATACAGATATAAACACGATGGATGTTGCGAGTCTTTAAGTTTAACTGGAGATAATGGACTTGGTAATCCAAGCTTTTTAGTCGAATAGGCTAAGGCAAGTTGATCGGCGATGGAATCAGTATGCAATAAATAAATGATAGGCTTAGTAGGCTCAATACCCAGCTCACCACTGACATCGGCAGGGATCGTATGTGGTTTAACTAAGATCCTGATAGGCCAATATAATAACGAAATTAAGCATTTTTTAAAAAAAGACATGAACTACGATGTACCCTTCAATATTTTTACCAGATTATACATGACAATTTCGGTTAGGGATATTTATCAGGGGTTGTAATTTAGATAATACTGGATATACTAACAGTAACTGTATTAATTAACAGGCTGTTTATGCGTCCACTAACTCCCAGACAACAAGAAGTTCTCGATTTAATCAAAGCAACCATGCTTGACACGGGGATGCCCCCCACTCGTGCTGAGATTGCACGGCAATTAGGATTTAAATCGCCAAATGCTGCTGAAGAACATCTCAAAGCATTAGCCCGAAAAGGTGTTATCGAAATTCTTGCAGGGACGTCTCGTGGCATTAAATTGAATATTCCATTAGATGACACACCTGAGGAGTTAGGTTTGCCTTTAATTGGTCGGGTGGCTGCCGGAGAACCGATTCTTGCACAAGAGCATGTTGAATCTCATTATCAAGTCGACCCGAATTTATTCCATCCTCAAGCTGATTTCTTGTTACGAGTGAATGGCATGTCGATGAAAGATATTGGCATTTTAGATGGGGATTTATTGGCTGTGCATCGGACTATCGANGTGCATAANGGGCAGGTTGTNGTGGCACGTGTTGGAGAGGATGTCACGGTTAAGCGTTTAGAGAAAAATGGTCAGCATGTANTATTACATGCAGANAATGAAGATTTTGATCCTATCAAAGTAGATTTAGCTGAAGAGCCCTTTAATATCGAAGGAATTGCCGTAGGGGTAATTAGAAATGCTGACTGGATGTAATTTTATTTATGATAAAGATTAATATGAGAAGGTGATTCACATATTTATCAATTATAAAAAGAGTGTTGGTTTGTTTGACCAGCACTCTTTTTTTTGCTCAAAAATTCGCGATCTGGTAGCTAATAAAAAAAGTTCAACGTTCATATTGAGTAGAATTACTAGGTGTAAGAATTTTTGTACTGGTGTTTTCTATGAATCCTTCTAGCTAATTGAAAATAAACAATAAAAAAGTTGTGTATTTATCACACATTGTTTAACATCATGTTTACATAAATGATAGTTGTGCTTAACAATTAGTGCAAAACATTAACAAAATTATGATTTGCCAAGGTTTTGCTTTGTTTAATTTTCTTGGAGGTGGTTAGTGAACCTACTCACAAAAATTGGGACATCATTGTTTGCAATGTGCCTTTCATTACCTACATTGGCTCAGTCCGTAGAGTCAGAAGGAAGAAGTGACCTCAACTTACGTCAGGGTGTCACGGATATCAGTAGCCAAGTGTATGATCTGCATATGTTGATGTTTATGGTCTGTATAGGTATTGCTGTTGTTGTATTTGGTGTCATGTTTGTGTCTATGTACCTTCACCGAAAATCTCGAGGTGCTAAACCTGCAAACTTTCATGAAAGTGTCAAAGTTGAGATTGCCTGGACGGTAATACCTTTTATTATTTTGATTTTAATGGCGGTACCTGCCGCGAATACGCTTATTGCAATGGAAGATACATCGGATGCCGATTTGACAGTTCTTGTTACAGGCTCCCAGTGGAAATGGCATTATAAGTACATGGACTCAGATATTGAGTATTTTTCAAATTTAGCGACTCAGCGCGAACAGATATCCAATAAATTTTCTAAAGGGGAGAATTACTTACTTGAAGTAGATCGCCCATTAGTCATTCCTACTGGACAAAAAGTACGTTTTTTAATTACTTCAGATGATGTGATTCATTCATGGTGGGTACCTGATTTTGCGGTGAAGAAAGACGCTAATCCAGGATTTATCAACGAAGCATGGACTAATGTAAATGAACCAGGCGTATACCGTGGTCAATGTGCCGAGCTATGTGGTAAAGACCATGGGTTCATGCCAATTGTAGTTATTGCTAAAGATCCCGCAGATTATGAAGCTTGGAAAAATGAAAAAATTGCCGCAATCCAAATTGCTAAAGAAGAAGAAGAGCGTTTATTAGCAATGAATATGAGCATGGATGAGTTAATGACGACAGGTAAAAAGGTATATCTGGCAAAATGTGCTGCATGTCACATGCCAAATGGTGAAGGTTTACCGGGTGTATTTCCTGCTATTAAAGGTAGTAGTCTAGCACTCAATGATCGCTCAGGTCATATTGATATCTTACTCAATGGCCGAACAGGTACCGCAATGCAGTCATTTGCAAAACAGCTCACACTATCTGAGATTGCAGCGGTAATCACATATCAACGTAATGCATGGGGCAACAATACTGGTGATATTGTACAAGCGTCTGAAGTGCATACTTTTGCTAATGGTAAATAGGGGGCACTGAGAATGAGTACTGCTACCGATACACTTCATCATGACGAACATGATGATCATCACCACCACATTCCAACTGGGATTAAGCGCTGGTTATTTACAACCAACCATAAAGACATAGGCAGCTTATACTTATGGTTTTCCTTCATCATGTTTTTAACAGGTGGAGCGATGGCCATGGTAATCCGAGCGGAATTATTCCAGCCCGGTCTGCAAATTGTTGATCCTAATTTCTTTAACCAAATGACCACTGTTCATGGTTTGATCATGGTATTTGGTGCCGTTATGCCGGCATTCACAGGTTTAGCGAACTGGTTAATTCCGATGATGATTGGTGCGCCTGATATGGCGTTACCGCGAATGAATAATTGGAGCTTTTGGATCTTACCATTTGCGTTCTTGATTTTATTATCATCCTTATTTCTAGAAGGTGGCGGTCCAGCATTTGGTTGGACATTCTATGCACCGTTATCTACTACTTATAGCAGTGATAGTACGGCATTGTTTGTGTTCTCTGTCCATATTATGGGTATTTCATCTATCATGGGTGCGATTAATGTGGTCGTGACCATTTGGAATATGCGCGCGCCAGGTATGACATGGATGAAAATGCCAATGTTTGTTTGGACATGGTTAATTACTGCATTTTTATTGATTGCAGTCATGCCGGTACTTGCTGGTGTGGTGACTATGGTTTTAACGGATAAATATTTTGGCACTAGCTTTTTCAATGCTGCAGGTGGCGGCGATCCGGTGATGTTCCAACACATATTCTGGTTCTTTGGTCATCCTGAAGTGTATATTATGATTTTACCTGCGTTTGGTATTATCTCGCACATTATCCCTACATTTGCTCGTAAGAAGTTGTTTGGGTATGCCTCTATGGTTTATGCAACTGCATCAATCGCATTGTTATCCTTTATTGTATGGGCTCACCATATGTTTACCACCGGGATGCCAGTAGCTGCTGAAATGTTCTTCATGTTTGCTACTATGCTGATATCAGTTCCAACCGGGGTAAAAGTCTTTAACTGGGTCGCTACAATGTGGCGTGGTTCTATGACATTTGAAATCCCAATGTTATTTGCCATTGCCTTTGTCGTCTTATTTACGATTGGTGGGTTATCCGGATTAATGCTTGCCATTACGCCGGTAGATTTCCAATACCATGATACATACTTTGTCGTTGCACACTTCCATTATGTGCTAGTAACGGGTGCTGTGTTCTCAATAATGGCAGCAGCTTATTATTGGTTACCTAAGTGGACTGGTGTGATGTACGACAATACATTGGCCAAATGGCATTTTTGGGCATCATTAGTGTCGGTTAACGTGCTGTTCTTCCCTATGCATTTTGTTGGCTTAGCGGGCATGCCTCGCCGTATCCCTGATTATGCATTACAGTTTGCCGACTTTAATAAATGGATAAGTATCGGTGGTTTTGCATTTGGTTTATCACAGCTAATTTTCTTAGCGTTACTCATCAAAGCATGCCGTAAGCAAGGTGAGCCAGCAACAGACCAAGTATGGGATGGCGCTGAAGGGTTGGAGTGGGAAATACCTTCACCAGCGCCGTATCATACGTTTGATACGCCCCCTGTAATTAAGTAATTATTACATTTATAGGGAACAGGTAATGAGCGAACAATACAACGAAAGTCCAAATAAGAAACTAGTCATTAAACTAGTCGCGATTGTCTTTGGTATGTTCACTTTTGGTTTTGCCTTGGTCCCTCTGTACGACGTGTTCTGTGATATCACAGGCATTAATGGAAAAACGAATGAAACTGCCATTGTTTATGAAGCAATAGATATAGACAAAGATAGGCTCATCACTGTGGAATTTATAACAAAAACAACCACAGGGATGCCTTGGGCATTTGAAGCAAGAACTGAGCGTATTCAGGTACATCCAGGTGAGCTAAATACGGTTGAGTTTTATGTTCGAAATCCTGCGTTCCGAGATATTGTTGGACAAGCAATTCCATCCGTATCTCCTGGGACAGCGGCGATNTACTTGAATAAAACTGAATGTTTTTGTTTTAATAATCAACCACTTCCTTCTGGCGAGGAGGCAGTGATGCCGATGCAGTTTTANGTTGATCCACAAATTCCCGAAGAATTAACCACATTTACTGTTCAATATACTTTGTATGATGTGACTGCTGCGGCTGAAAAAGTCGCTGCTGCTCAAGCAGAAGTATCTGAGTAAAGGAGTCCTTTAATGGCACAGCAAGAACAATACGAAAAATATTATGTCCCTGAACAAAGCATTTGGCCCATTGTAGGCGCAGTTGCATTATTTTTAATTGCCGTAGGGGCAGGTAACTTCACTATTGAAGTATCTAAAGGTAAAGAAGGGTTCGGTGGATGGATTTTACTTGCTGGGATTGTGATGCTAATCGTCATGGTAACAGGCTGGTTTCGTAATCAAATACACGAATCTATGTCAGGGTTGTATTCAGCTCAACTTGGCCGCTCCTATCGCCAGGGTATGGCATGGTTTATCTTCTCAGAAGTGATGTTTTTTGCGGCCTTCTTTGGTGCTTTGTTTTATGCTCGTATGATTGCCATACCATGGTTAGGCGGTGCATCGAATAATGCGATGACAAATGAAGTGTTATGGCCTGGATTTGAGGCTGTATGGCCATTATTGCAAACACCAGGTGGTACTGAATCAACACAAATGGGCTGGTTTGGATTACCACTCATAAACACATTGCTGTTATTAACATCATCAATCACATGCCATTATGCGCATGTTGGTTTAGAGCAGAATAAACGCAAACAGTTATCATGGATGTTAGGTCTTACCATCATCTTAGGTTGCATTTTCTTAGCATTACAGGTTGAAGAATATATCCACGCTTATGATATTGGTTTGACTTTAGATTCTGGTCTATACGGTAATACGTTNTTTATGCTGACTGGTTTTCACGGTATGCATGTTACTTTAGGTACTGTGATATTAATTGTATTGTGGTTTAGAGTGCAAAAAGGACACTTTACGCCTGATAACCATTTTGCTTTTCAAGCNGGAAGCTGGTATTGGCATTTTGTCGACGTAGTTTGGGTAATGTTATTTTTCTTTGTATACATTCTGTAAACAAATAAAAAGCAGCTATATCGTTTGATATGGCTGCTTTTGTCTTTAACTAAATATTAAATTTTAAAAAGATAAAGATACGACTTAATAAGGTCTAGGATTAGCTTCAATTAATCCAGTCGCCACCCCTATAATAATTAGTAATATAATAATAGCTGAGAGTAATACGCGTCGGCCAATAAACTTTGACATGTTTGTTTTCGCATGATCCCCTTGCATCATCACACGCATAGCTTGAAACAAACTGTACAACATAAGTAATAATAAACCGCCAATAAGAATTTTTATAAGCATGAGTCACCTTAATATGACCAAATGTCAGAGAAATATGGATGCCTAATAATAGCAAGGTTTTAACAATTGTTTCACATTTAATTGTTGCTTTAGTGGTAAGCTTACTTTGTGGTCTTGGTAGTTGGCAGGTATCTAGATATATAGAGAAACAAGAACGTATTACTCAAATCAATATTCGACAAGCCCAAGGTCAGATCTCACATAGTATTTTAGCAACACTTAATTTAGCAGATGTAAGAGATGTCATCATCAACCTAACCCCGCTTGAGCATAGCGATAAATTATTATGGCTTGATAATCAACAATCGAATGGACAAGTTGGATTTAAATTAATTGTGCCGGTAAGAACGGCCGAAGGCTGGTTATTAGTTAATATGGGCTGGGTCAAAGGACGCAAAGATCGTTTGGCATTACCTAATATTCCTTCACTGGAAGAACTTTCCAGGCCATTAGCTGGTGCCATCAGTATTCCTGGGCTGAATCGATTTGTTACTGAGACTGCGCTGAATGACGGCATATTTCCTAAAATTATCCAGCAAATAGAATTTACTGAAATAGCTAAATTGTTAGATAAGCCACTATTACCTTATATGCTGACTGTGACTCAACCTTCTCAAGATTATATAAGAGAATGGACACCAGTAGTGATGGCGCCTGAAAAACATATTGGTTACGCAATGCAATGGTTTGGATTAGCGATTGCAGCGTTAATTATTTACATCGTGGCGCGACGAAAAAAACGCGTTGTAGAAGATGAGTCTAAACTAAAGTAACAACAGAAGAGCGAAACATATGACAGAAAATAAAAATAAAATAGCAATTATCGCACTTGTAGTCGTTTTTGTACTTCCCGTAATACTCGCGAAAGTGGCATTAGAAAATGATTGGTTTAATAAAGGTGCGACCAATCAGGGTGAATTACTTACCCCTCCTGTTGATTTGTCGAAAGGTTTTTCCGAATTGCCACCATTGTGGCGTTTAGTGTATGTGTTGCCAGAGGAGTGTGATGCTAAATGCACTAATGCCATATATGCCTTAGGGCAAATTCATATTGCATTAGGAAAGCACATGGATCGTGTTGAACCACTTATTATAACAACAGAAACCAGCCAGTTATCCGCTTTAGATGTAACGCTAGATACAAGTCAAAAAAGCAATAATACTCCCTTAGATAGGATGAAACAGATTAAAACGTTAAATTTAACCAAAGAAAATGTAAATGAAATGTTTAAAAGTGTATCATCTGATGGTATTTTTATTGTTGATACATTGAATAATGGCATGTTGAAGCATGAGCTGTATTCAAACAAAGAAGAAGCAGTACAAGCAAGTCGAAGTATCCTTTCGGATATAAAAAAACTGCTCAAATTATCTAGAATAGGTTGATGTAAATTAATGAAAAAATTGGCACTAGCAAGTGTTTTACTTGCTTTAATTGTTATTGTATTAGGTGCATATACCCGCTTAACTGATGCAGGTTTAGGTTGTCCGGATTGGCCAGGTTGTTATGGACTAATTGGTGTTCCTATGACAGAACAGACTATTGATGCTGCTAATCAAGCGTTTCCAGAGAGACCGGTTGAGGTAGAAAAAGCCTGGAATGAAATGATCCACCGGTATTTTGCAAGTACGTTAGGATTATTTATTTTAATCATCGCAGGTATCGCGCTGTTCAAACGTAAAATAGGTCAACCGATTAAGTTACCCATCATCTTACTAGCCTTAGTATGTTTTCAAGGCGCCTTAGGCATGTGGACTGTGACTCTTAATTTACTACCTGCAGTGGTGATGGGGCATTTGTTAGGTGGCTTTACAGTGATTTCTTGTGTGTTTTTATTGTATTTAAGGCTGACCCCTTATCAGTTGCCAATGGGCAGCGGACATATGCGTGATTATGCAAAATTTGCTTTCATCGGAACATTATTATTAATGGGACAAATTGCTTTAGGTGGATGGACGTCTGCAAATTATGCGTCATTAGCTTGTACCGAATTACCTATTTGCCAAGGGGATTGGCAATCACGGCTAGATTTTGCTGGTGCGTTTAGCATTCCAGAGGCTGATAATTACGAGTTTGGTGTGCATTCGTATGATGAGCGCATGACAATGCATATTATCCATCGTATCGGTGCCATTGTGGTAAGTGCATATTTAATTTGGTTAGCATTTGTTTTGTTTAGTAAATCAAACTCAAATCTACTACGTAAATTAGGTGTGACGATTGTCGTTGTGCTGACAGCTCAAGTATTACTTGGTATCAGTAATGTTGTTTACTCTTTACCATTAACCGTCGCAACGCTGCATAATGCAGTGGCAGCTTGTTTATTATTGGTCATGGTAATGACCACATATACCCTTTATCGACGAGTGTAGGAGATTTTTTCATGGCCAATAGTGCATCCATAGCCAAACCCACAGCTAAAACGACTCAACGTGCCGCNTGGCGCGATTATTACGAAATGACTAAACCGAATGTGGTGTTACTGCTACTTCTTACTGCACTAGTCGGGATGTGTTTAGCGAGCGAAACTTGGATCCCTGCGCAGACGTTGATCATTGGGTTATTTGGTATTGGGGCGTTGTCATCTGCTGCCGCTGTCGTCAATCATGTTGTTGATCATGAAATCGATAGTAAAATGGCACGAACAGTCAATCGCCCCGTGGCGAAAGGTCGAGTGTCGAGTAAACAAGCATTAATGTTTGCATTGGTCCTCGGGGTACTTGGATTTGCTGCATTAGACTTGTGGATTAACCGTTTAACAGCCGTACTTACACTGGCTGGTTTAGTCGGTTATGCGGGCATATATACATTATTTTTGAAACGCGCTACGCCTCAAAATATTGTTATTGGAGGGTTAGCAGGTGCTATTCCGCCATTACTTGGTTGGACAGCTGTTACCGGTGAAATTCATGCGTATCCATTATTGTTAGTATTAATTATTTTCACGTGGACACCGCCACATTTTTGGGCTTTAGCTATTCACCGTGAAAAAGACTATGCTAAAGCTAAAATCCCTATGTTACCAGTGACGCACGGTGTGGAATATACCAAAACCTTTGTATTGCTATATACCGTCTTACTTTTCCTAGTATGCTTATTACCTTATTTGGCAGGAATGGCAGATTTAATTTACTTAGTTGGTTCGAGTGCCTTAAACACTGGGTTTTTATATTATGCCTATAAATTAAAATTTAATGCCACAGAGCAAACTGCTATGCAGACATTTAAGTTTTCGATTATTCATTTAATGGTCCTATTTGTAGTGTTATTATTAGATCACTACATCCCTATTACTGTATAGGTGATAATTTCAAGGAACTAGACATGAATACGATCATTAAAATTATCATAGGGCTAGCCTTTGTGATTGGTATTGGATTTGGTGTAAGTATTTATGAAACATCGGATAGTCAACCGGTTAGTACATCGTATAATCCTGATGCTCACCCTTCCGGTACTCAATATATGCAGTGGTACCCTAAACCGCGAAAGCTCAGCGACTTCACCTTGACTAACCATAAGCAAATGTCCATGACAAATGCTGATTTATATAATCAATGGACATTGGCATTTGTGGGCTATACCTATTGCCCTGATATCTGTCCCACAACGTTAGCGGCGCTTAACCAAGCATATCCAAGTATTATTGAACAAGCGCAAGATCAGCCCATTAAAGTATGGTTTTTATCCGTTGATCCTAAGCGCGACACAATTGAGAGATTAGCTGAGTATATTGGTTTTTTTAATCCAAATTTTCTCGCCGCGACAGCCGAGCATAAGCAGCTCTACCCACTAGTGCGTAGCATGGGAATGATGTATTCCATGTCACAAAGTACGGATGATCCAAATTATTTAGTGGATCATTCTGGCTCGGTTGTGGTGATCAACCCTTTAGGCCAAGTGATAGGACGTTTCAAACCTAATCATACCCCAGGTCAAATTGCGATTAGCGATACACAGCAAATCATTGCAGATATGCCAAAAGTAATTAATTTTGCTGCAGGTAAATGAAGTTTACGCAAAATACCAAATGAATGTGACTACGCAAAATAAAGCGACACATTAATCAATATACAAGCCGTTTTGATTCGCTTTGAAAAACGGCTGTGATAACCAATAATATCGGTCTTTTTCACTTTTACTCCGCGCAGTGCAATTCATACGTGAACGCCCCACAGGAATGTCATCACTTAATTGTATAATTAATACATCATCGTTAATTGTGATTGGTTGAAGTTCACCTTGGTAAAAGCAATTCACATTGCTGAGGTTAAAATCTTTAGCATCTAATGTGAGACGTAATTCATTGGGGGTACTTTCAGATAATTCAGGATCACTGATATTAGACTCTAATACAGGCATCGCTAAACTGTTAAGTTTTATTTTTAACGTGGCTAATTTAGCGTATCTTCCTGCCGCAGGGTAGCGAGGTAATGCAGAAAAATCACTTTGACTACTGATCCCACCAGAATGCTGGGCGAATCCCACATAATCAAGCTTGTTTAACGCATCGCTCAGCGTACGATTAAACTCGCCATAAGGGTAGGCTAGATATCGTAATGAATATCCTAATCGCCCTTTTAATATGGCTTCTGCTTGTGAAATGTCATTCAGGACTCGAGTCAACCATTGTGCCTCATTCTCTATAGCTTCATACTGATTGTGACTATTATTTGATTTCAGTTTTTGCCGATTTAATAAATGTTGGTGCTCTAAGGTGTGATTTGCAAAGGTTACCCCTTCTTGACTCATCTGCGTAACTTCTTCCCATGTCAGCTGTTGGCTACTGCGACCAATCAGAGCTGGATTGATAAAAATTGTATAAGGGAAATCATATTTGCGCAGTAAAGGATGGGCATTTATCAGGATATTATCAAAACCATCATCAAAGGTAATCGCAACAGATTTATCTGGTAACTTAGTGCCATTTTGCAGAGCGTTGATGCATCTGGTAATGCGACGACATTAAAATGCTCATACAAATAGGCAAGATGTTCTGCAAACACATCCGGTGGCGTTGAAGTGATCTTAGGTGTGTTGTTGGATACATGGTGGTACTGAAGAATGACTAAGTTGTCTTTTAGTGGAGTAGTAAGTGTCGTTATTTCACTTGTTTTGGCAAAAGTTAAACTGCTATAGACAAATAAGGCACTCGCCATGGTTAATAAAAAGCATGTCTTAAATGAGTGATACATGTCAATTATCCCGTAAAATTAAATGAGATGTAGTGATAAAAGATTGAGTATGCGCTGATAAGCTATACTATCAGCGCCATGTTGGTTCAACTAAACGAATGTAATGCTAAGGGCTTGAATAAACACATTAATAATAAGAGTGCTCTCCTGCAGCGTGTTCCGTTGCATCACGTACGCCGGTCAACTCCCCTGCAAATTGTTCTAGCATTTGTTTTTCGATGCCATCCTTCAATGTGACATCAACCATCGAACAACCGTTACAACCGCCACCAAATTGTAAAATGGCTATGCCATCATCAGTAATACCCGTGAGAGTGACTTGGCCGTTATGATTGGCTAATTGTGGATTAATCTCCGTTTGAATTAAATACTCAACACGATCAATAAGTGGTGCGTCATCTGCGATTTTACGTGCTTTTGCGTTAGGTGCTTTTAACGTTAATTGCGAACCCATTTGGTCCGTCACGAAGTCAATTTCCGCTTCTTCTAAAAACGGCGCTGACTCTTGATCTACGACCGCGTCAAAACCATTGAAAGGCAGACGGATATCAGTCGCTTCAACAGCATCCGGTGTGCAATAGGAGACACCGCACTCTGCAGTTGACGTACCAGGATTCACAACAAATACACGAATATTCGTGTTATCTTCTTGGTTTTTAAGAAGTTTAACAAAATGCGCTTGAGCAGTTTCTGAAATAATGACCATAGGGTGCTTCCTAAATTTCCCATAAATAATAGCTAATTATAGCATTATTACCCGACTAAAACAGTCAAGTATTAATAACTTTTTGCAATACAATACGATTAAATTGCAAATATGTCATTTTTTAATGACAATACTCAATAAATATAATAACAACATTATGTTAACGGATTAAGGATTAAAATGACTAACACTATGAAGATAGTAAATTTGGCATTATTCGCATTGATCAGCGTAACAACCGCCCTACAAAATCGCGCCAACGCTTCGACCCACAATCATCATTCCGGAGAACATCAACGTGTATCAATGTACGTGCCTGGTTTTGCCGCTAATAATCCGGAACAGGTTTTTTTAGCTAGCTCTGATATGGATTATTTACCCAATAATGTCACGTATAATCAGAATATTCCAAAGCCAGAATCAATTTTAGGTTATCCCGTAGGCACTTGGCATGTGCGTCATGATCAGTTATTGGCGTATATGAAGGTGTTAGCAGAAACCTCAGAACGGGTAACATTATCTGTGACGGGGCATACCCATGAACAGCGCGAATTGGTGTTGTTGACAATCACTTCCATCGATAATCAACGAAATATTGAGGCTATTAAAACAGCACATCAGTCTACTAT
>JGI26082J51739_10000609_pt1 | contig 22578 bp, 15 predicted proteins | sample SaaInl5LU_22_DNA_FD_51739 | JGI IMG/M metagenome (IMG submission 51739)
TACCTGGCATCGCGGCCGCTGGCCTTGTGTGCTTCGATAATCAGCTTACCGTCTTCCAAGCGCAGGTTCTCGAGCGAATTAACATAGGCCTGATCCTCATCGTTTACTTTGCGAGCAGGCCACTCATCGACACTCCAGAATCGAGAATCCAGCGCCGTGCCATCAAATTCATCGGCCCACCGCAGCGTCCCAAGCGTCTGCGACTGAACGGGCTCTAAACGAAAAGCACTAATTAAGGGCATATCTGGCGCTGCGCGAAACTCAAGCGCAATGGAGCCATCGGCGGTATCGACGGGTAAGGTTCTAGCTAAGGCAGCTTCAGTAAGCCCATCGCGCGCCTTTGGAATATTAAAATCCGTCAGCCGCTCTTTACCGCCAACCCAGACGCTAAACCGCCGGTTCTCAACCCCCCATCGTTCGGCAAAAAACAAAGTGAGCGCGTATTGACCAGGAGCGACCTGTAATTCATAGCTCTGAGGTCCTTCACGAAAGCTTTGATACAGCGCTTCTTGCTGGCTTCCTTTCACCTTGTCGATGGTTCCGCAAGTGCTGTGCGTCTGATCTGCGCATGAATCTTGCAGATAAACCGTGCCGTCGGGGCCTTTAAATGGGCTACCACCAAAGTTTACGGCGACTAAATTTGAGGGCGGTGCTTTAAAAACAATCGGATCTGACGCGGGCGCCACCGCAGCTTGACTCACGGCCACCGTACAAAGCGTAAGCGCAGAGATACACCCCAGTACTGTTGGACCTAGTTTTAAGCGCAAGACGCCACCTTTATTCGTTATTAATAGACCGCTGATCGACTAGGGTCACACAGCAATTTCAAAGGCAACAGACCCACTGCGATAAGGTGGATTAATAAACAGCTTAGTTGGACTAATTCAATAAGTGAACGATGGACTGACGGTAGTTTCGACTCACTTTTAGAGTGGTGTCTCCCTCTAGGTGCAATAAAGATTCACCTTTTGACAGGGGTGTTATCTGGGTCACCTTATCAAGGTTTACCAGAGTCGAACGATGAATACGAGCGAATGGCCCAGAACTTAAACGCTGAGTGAGATCAGTCATGGTACAGCGCATGATGTGTGTTATGGGTCCTACATGCACACACATGTAATCGCCAGCGGCATCCACCCAATCTATGTCATGAAAATCGACCAGCTGGATCTGACCGTTATCACGAATCGTCAGCTTTTGCAGCCCGCCAGAGACAGGCGGCTGCAATTCCGTCCCTCGCCCTAACGCCTTGTCGACAGCACTCATGAGCTCACCTTTTGAGACCACAACGTGACGCTCACGAGCTCGCTCGATAGCACGCGCCAGCCTCGAAGATTCTAGTGGTTTGAGTACATAGTCCACCGCTGCCAAGTCGAAAGCTTCGACGGCGTAGTCATCATAAGCCGTTGCAAAAATAAATAGGGGCATGGCGTCGTCTTCTTGGATCGCTTTCACGACATCGAAGCCATTCATACCCGGCATCTGAATATCCAAAAACACCAAGTCGGGTCCTAGCTCTCGAATCATGGCAATTGCTTCACGCCCATTTTTACAAATACCAACAATATCGATATCCGGATTCTCAGCCAGCAACGACTGCAAATAATCTCGAGCCAAAGGCTCGTCGTCTACAATAAGCGTTCTCATCATGAGGCTTGTGCCCTCTGAAAAGGGTAGGTCAAAGGCAGACGTATAACCACCATCAACCCCCCCTCGCCTCGATTAGCAATATGCATCGCGGCATTTTCACCATAAGAGTTAGACAGCCGTTCGCGGATATTGCGTAAGCCAACACCGGTACCGGATGGATGCGGTAAATCTTTGGTATCGGCCAGCCCGGGGCCGTTGTCACTTACTGTTAATACCAACGAGTTATCTTTATTCGTCGCACTAATTTCGATGGTGCCACCCTCTTCTTTAGGACCAACCGCATACTTGATTGCGTTTTCAACCAAAGGTTGCAGCAACATGCTCGGAATTTGCGCATCCACAATGCTAGAGTCCACGTCTACCCGCACNGTCAGGCGATCACCGAAGCGCGCTTGCTCGATACTTAAGTACATTTCCAAAGCTTGTATCTCTTGTTGTACGTCTACCGTTTGTAACGGATCGCTTTGCAAGGAATATCGTAAAAAATGACCCAGCTCAGCAATCATATTCCCCGCTCGTGCTTTTGAGCCTGTCGCCACAAGACCTTGAAGCGCATTTAAGGTATTAAACAAAAAATGTGGGTTTAATTGATAACGCAGCATCGTCAACTGCGCCATACGAGCAGCCGTCTCAGCTTGGGCTAGGCGCATGGATTGCTCGTTACGATCAGCCGCCATCTTCATCAGCACAGCGTGCTCGTACTGTGCTAATTGATAGTACTTAATTCCGTGATAGAGCGCTGTCCAACACAAAAAAATAAAAATAGAGGGGAACAGCCAGCCACCAAAGTCTCCCCAAAGGTTGGTTTCATCGGTCATGAATAAAAACAAGGACAAGCGCATGACCGACCACAAGGTTGCGAAACCGAACACAACGACCGCAATAATAGCGGCACGCTTAATCAAAGGCATATCCCAGCATCGTTTTAGGACATAGCGCATAGGCCACGTCAGGAAAATACCCAATACCGACTGCAGTATGTTGTGGCCAACATAACTGAACTCGGGCTGGTCATACCATAAGTTCAAACTGAAGTAGCTTACCAATGAAAGGCCTGTCCACCCTAAAATCTGTAGTAACCAAAACTGCGAGTTCTGGTTTTCGATCAGGAGTTGCACGAGCGAGTGGCGCGGTTTATTGGGCATTGGCACGCTTCTTATGCTTCGATTGTAAGTGTTATAGTGACTCAAGCTTGCCTGCTGTTTTATTTTGGTGCAAGCCCCGATGGTATTCTTTGCTTTGACAGAGACTCTACTTCCCTTAGGATAAAGCGGACTGTTCTCTCGTTTAAGTGGCTACGCCTAAGGAATCAACATGCTCAAACAACACTTACCTGCCGCTTTCGTAGTCCTGCTGTTGCCTCTGAGCTCCTTCACTAGCACCGCATCCGAAACTGTGCTGTCATACATTGCGGTATCTGGTAGCGCAAATATTACCGTCAGCCCAAACCGTGCGGAGCTAACGCTAAGTGTGGATAAAGACGCTAGGCAAGCAGATGAAGCCCAAAAGCAAGTTCAGCGAATAATCGAGAAGACAATTACTTTCTTGTCAAAACAAGACATTGAAAAGACCGATATCCGCTCTACTACTTTGTCGATTCAGCCTCAGTACAGCTGGGACCGAGATCAGCAGCAGCAACGCTTGAATGGCTACCGCGCCTCGCAATCAATTGTTGTAACCCTGAAAGACATTGGTTTGTTACAGAGCACTATTGATGGTGGCTTAAGTGCAGGAATTTCTCGTTTATCGCCGCCGCGACTGTTTCACAACGAACGACACGAACTCGAACGCAAAGTACTGGCTATGGCCGTGCAAGATGCCAAAGCCAATGCCGAGGCGGCCGCTGAAGCTTTAAATGTCAGCGTAGGATGGCCTTTAGCGATAGAGGCGCAACACCACAACGAGGCTCCTCGGCCCGAATTCCGAGCGGTCGGTATGATGTCAGCCGACAGTGGTGCACCGGTCGACACCCAACTAGCCGGTCAGATTGAACTCACTATGCGAGTCAACGCGCGTTTTACGCTCGTGCCTTAAACATAAACCGACTGGCGATATTGACGAGCGATATTGGGCCACTCAAAGCGCGCTTTTGAGGCTGCTTCTCTAATGAGACGGTAACGACTGGGATTCATATAAAACAACTCCATCGCATAAGCCACAGTGCCCACTAACTCTAAAGACTGCGCGCGTGGATTGGCGCCGTTAAACAAAAAACCTGTTTCGTTGTCGATAATGGTGTCACGCAAACCGCCAACGGCGTGCGCTACGACGGGCTGGCCGGCGCGCATTGCAAGCAGCTGACTAATGCCGCAAGGTTCGAACGAACTCGGCATTAAAAACAAATCGCCACCGGCATACAAAATGGTCCCGAGCGCTTCGGAGTAACCTCGCAAAAACAAAAAATTATCATGCGCTTTGGCAGTTTCGAATAAAAATGTCTCGTAGGCCGCATCACCACTGCCGGTCATAATTAGCTTGGCGTCGGGTGGCAGCTGGGCCAAAATTTGTGCCAACGATGAGGTCTGTGGCGTCAGACCTTCGCGCAAGATTCTTAATTTTTGGTCCGTTGCGCGACCCACAGAAGTCAGCACGCAGGTCGGACTTGGTTGCGACTTCCATTTCGCGATACGCGACAGCGCCAACGCGTGGACGTCAGCAGCTTCGGCCAGACTCCAAGCCGTTACTGCCTGCTCAGCTACAGCAAGCATCCGCTTCCAACTCGGTATCTTTTTAGGAGTGTCGGCATAGTCGCAACCATTTAGGACGCCAACTAAGCGATCCTCCGCTGCGGCCGCCCGCAGATCGCGATCGAGCCCTTCACCACCATAAAACCCCAATTTTTCGTTGGTAGGCTCTTGGATCTCTAAAATGTAAGAAGGCGAGACCGTATGAACGGTGTCGCACAGATTGATCGCTGCGCGAACAGGATTGATACAATCGGGATAACGCAAATCCATAATTTGGTGATTCACAGCCCCAAAATCGGGAAACCACGTCTTCAAGGCGCTGGGGTTAGCATCGACCGGCCGAATACCCTGCAAAGCCAAATTATGAATGGTATAGACCAAGCGCTGGGTACGCTCTGCTTGATAGCGTGAATGATAGCGCAGCAACATTGCGACAAAAGCCGCGTGCCAGTCGTGCAAATGCACGAAATCCAAAACGCCAAAATGACGATGCAACAACAATTCACAAACCGCGGCCGAAAATAGCGCGAACTTGGTGGCATCGGTAGCAAAAGGCTGTGAGTCAGGATCGTGGCAATACACTTTGCCCACCCCTTGAGGTGCCAGCAAAGGACTATCGATAATCCACAAATCCACCCCATTCCCGGTGTCGAGTTTGGCCAGAGTCACTGTTTCAACTTTGCCGCCAAATGGCACATCGAGGTGCCCCGCTAATTCTGCCTGCTCGAGCTTAGAAAACGCCTGATAGCCCGGCATTACCACTTGGACCGACGCTCCGGTAGCGGCCACCGCTGGCGGCAAATCGCGCACGACATCGCCTATGCCACCCACCTTACCTCCCGGCAAAGTACCGTTCTCAGCAGCCACCATCAATATGTTCATCGTCGTTGTCTCAAGTTATGACGTCGGGTACGTCGCGCCCCGTAAATTGCTGTATACCCAGAATGGAATCGGCCGCAACGAACAGGGGCTCTAAATACCGCTGAGCATACACACTGAAATACGCGGGGTCACGTTCGTGCTGATCGTAATACACCCGAAGGGTTGCACCCGACGTTCCCGTACCCGATAGCCGCACAACAATACGCGCATCATTTTCAAATAAGATACGAATACCCTGATTGTTGCTCTCACTCTCATCCACAGGATCACGGTAAGAAAAGTTATCGGCACTGGCGACCACTAAATCACCAAACGTCTGCCCAGGTAAGGTATCAAGACGACTGACGAGTGCTTGCATCAACGCATCGGCCTGGTCGCTATCGATGCCCTCGTAATCATGCCGCGTGAAAAAATCACGCCCGAACCGTTCCCAATGGTCACGAACAATCGATCGAGCAGGCTGCGCTCGCACGGCTATCAAGTTCAACCAGAACAATACCGCCCACAGACCGTCTTTCTCGCGGATGTGGCTAGAGCCAGTGCCAAAGCTTTCTTCACCACACAGCGTAATGCGGCCAGCATCCATCAGATTACCAAAAAATTTCCACCCCGTGGGCGTCTCGAAGAACTCGATCCCCAAATACTCAGCCACGCGATCAACCGCGCGTGAAGTAGGCAGCGAACGGGCAACGCCCGCTAGTCCCTCGACATAACCGGGCACCAAATGAGCATTAGCGGTCAGCACCGCCAAAGAATCGCAGGGATTGATGTAAAACCCTGTACCCAGCACCATATTGCGATCGCCATCGCCATCAGANGCCGCGCCAAAAGCGATCATGTCATCGCCATTTAGCAAATCCACTAAATCCTTTGCATGGGCCAAATTCGGNTCAGGGTGTTCACCGCCAAAGTCTTCTTTAGGCTCCGCGTTCATTAGGGTTATTTCAGGCGCACCCAAACGATTAACCAATATTTCACGGGCATATGGCCCAGTCACTGCGTGCATGGCGTCGAAGCGTATTTGGAACCTTGGGTTGGCGACTATCTCTTTAATTGCCGCAAAATCAAACAGCGATTCCATCAGATCAGCATAAATAGCGACCGGGTCGAGCACTTCGACCACCGTTCCCTCTAGCTGCGTTTCACCAAGGTTATCCAAGTCCGTTTCACCACCGCCTTCAAGCATACGATACGACTGCAAGGTTTTGGTTTCTTCGAAGATGGCGTTGGTGACTGACTCGACCGCCGGCCCACCATTAGGGCCATTAAACTTAATACCAAAATCACCATTGGGCCCGCCAGGATTATGACTGGCCGACAGTATCAAGCCGCCGTCGGCACCTCGCGCGCGAATCACGGCCGAGGCCGCCGGCGTAGATAAGATTCCGCCTTGCCCAACGATGACGCGCGCAAAGCCGTTGGCCGCCGCCATCCTGATGATAGTTTCTGCTGCGACTCGATTGTAAAAGCGGCCATCACCGCCTAGGACCAAAGTCTTACCCTGGCCGCCACCAATCACATTGAAGGTCGCCTGGACAAAATTTTCTAAATAGTTTGCTTGCTGAAACACACTGACTTGTTTTCGTAAGCCCGATGTGCCGGGCTTTTGATCAGCAAACATTGTCGTTGTTACGTCCACAACCTGTGTCATTACTGTATCCTCTTAATTAGGCGTAGCCCTCTGGCTGACCCAACATCCCGCGGGTGATCAACACTCGACCTTTTGGCGACACCCTGAATCCATTGGCTTTATCTTTTTCGATATCAAAGCCGACTTCCAATCCGTCGGGCACTCGAACACCCCGATCGACGATGACGTTACGCAACTTAACACCGCGCCCAATATCAACACCCGGCAAAATCACGCTCGACTCGATCAGCCCGTGGGAATGTATATGTACATTGGAAAAAACAACCGAGCGTTTTACCGTACTACCCGAAATGATACAGCCGCCAGACACCACCGAGTCGATCGCTTCGCCACGACGACCATCGTAATCATGCACGAATTTTGCGGGGGGAAGCTGCTCTTGATAAGTCCAAATCGGCCAGTCGGGATCATACATGTTTAGCGCTGGCGTGGCATGCACCAACTCCATGTTAGCCTCCCAAAAAGAGTCCAAGGTACCAACGTCGCGCCAATAGCCCTGCCCCCCCGTTTGCGAATCCCGGAAGGGGTAGGCTTGCACGCGAGCCCGCTCAATCATCGAAGGAATAATGTCGTTACCAAAGTCGTGGCTCGATTTGGTACTTGCCGCATCCTCCAGCAGCAGATCAAATAGCATTCTCGTGTTGAAAATATAGTTACCCATCGAAGCTAAGCAGATACCGGGGCTGCCTGGAATTTCGGCGGGCTCGGCGGGTTTTTCTTGGAAGCTCTTTACCCGCATGGTTTCGTCAACTTCCAAGACACCAAAAGCGCCGGCGGCCTCTTCAACCGGCACTTCTAAGCAACAGACCGACATGTCGGCGCCGCTTTCGACATGGTGAACGAGCATGGCCGCATAGTCCATCTTGTACACATGATCACCCGAGAGAATAAGCACGTATTCGGGCTTTTCAGCGCGAATAATATCCAAATTTTGATAAATGGCGTCTGCAGTGCCTTGGTACCAGTCGTCTGAGTATCGCTGGCTCGCAGGCAAAATCTCTACGAACTCACCCAGCTCTTTCTTAAAATGACTCCAACCCCGGACGATATGTCGCACTAAAGAGTGCGATTTGTATTGCGTTAAAACCCCGACGCGGCGAACGCCCGAATTAATACAATTCGATAGAGGAAAATCGATAATCCGATATTTACCGCCAAAATAGAGCGCCGGCTTAGCTCGCCAATTGGTCAGTTCGTAGAGGCGCGAACCCCGCCCGCCCGCAAGCACCAATGCTAGAGTGTTTTTTGTTAAACGGCTAACGTAACGCGGATTATCCATTATTGTTGCTCCATCGATTAACTCACTTTGCGCACAGCCTCCGGCGCGCGATACCAGATGTCGTCACGGTATTCGGCGATTGTGCGGTCACTTGAGAAGCGGCCACTGGTGGCGGTGTTGAGTACCGCCATTCGTGCCCACCGGGTTTTATCTTTATAAGTACATGCTGCTTGTTCTTGTGCCATACAATAATCACTAAAATCTGCGGCTGTCATCCAAGGATCGGTGGAAGCGGTCAAGGCTGCGACGATCGGGTCAAAAATGCCCGGCTCGAACAATGAGAAATGTCCGCTTTGCAGCAAATTGATCACCGCCTGTAGATTGGGATCTGCATCAATGTACCGCTGCGGATTGTAGTTCTGCCGGGTCTCGGCCACCTCGTGCGCCTCTAAACCAAATAAGAAGAAGTTATCGGCGCCAACGGCTTCTCGGATCTCGATATTCGCCCCATCGAGAGTGCCAATGGTGAGCGCCCCATTCATCATAAATTTCATGTTCCCTGTGCCTGAAGCCTCTTTACCCGCCGTCGATATTTGCTCTGACAAATCCGTTCCCGGGCAGATAATCTCCATCGCAGAAACGTTGTAGTTGGGTAAGAAAGCCACCTTCAACCATTGGCTGGCCTGCTCATCTTGCGCAATCGCGTGGGCCACATTGTTAATTAACTTAATAATTAACTTTGCCATCGCATAGCCGGGGGCCGCCTTACCGCCAATCAACACACACCGAGGCGTCATGTTGTCAGTATCGCCTTTGCGAATACGGTCGTATAGCGAAATCACATGAAGAATATTTAACAGCTGCCGCTTGTATTCATGAATACGCTTTACTTGAACGTCGAACATCCAAGCAGGGTCAAATTCTATCCCCGTTTTCTTCGCGACCAATTTTGCTAAAGCCTGTTTGTTCGCGTACTTCATATCCATAAACCGCTCACAGAACGCAGCATCGTCGGCATAAGGGACCAGCTGCTCAAGCTGGCTTAGGTCTCTAATCCAGCCCTCCCCTATGGTTCCTGTAATCAGTTCCCGCAGATCAGGATTACAGTTTGCCAACCAACGGCGAGGCGTCACGCCATTGGTCTTGTTGTTAAATTTGTGCGGCCATAACGCGTAAAACTCTGCGAACAGACCTTGCTTTAACAAGTCCGTGTGCAAGGCCGCTACGCCATTCACCGAGTAAGAACCTACGATGGCCAAATGCGCCATGCGGACGGCGCGTTCTGGCGCCTCCTGAATGATAGACAGCCGTCGCTGCTTGTTCACGTCGCCAGGCCAGCGCTGCGCAACGATCTGCAAGAACCGCGCATTAATCTCGTAGATAATGTCCAGTAAGCGGGGCAGCAGGTGCTCGAACAGCGATACCGACCAAGTTTCTAGGGCTTCCGGCAGCAGGGTGTGATTGGTGTAAGCCATGGTCGATTCAGTAATCGCCCATGCTTCTTGCCAGCCCAATCCGTGCTCATCCATCAGCAAGCGCATAAGCTCGGCTACCGCGATAGTGGGATGAGTATCGTTTAGCTGAACCGCATGTTTCTCGGCAAAGCCCGCAAAATTGTGACCTTTGCGGCTGATCCAGCGATGCAAGATATCCTGCAGACTCGCCGAGGCTAAAAAATATTGCTGACGCAGTCGCAAGACCTTTCCTGCCTCGCTGGCATCGTTTGGGTACAAGACCATAGTAATTTGCTCAGCCTCGGTCTTTTTGCTGACCGCATCGGTGTACGAACCCGAATTGAACTCACCCAAATTAAATTCTTCGGTCGCCGAGGCCTTCCACAGACGCAGCGTATTCACTGTGTCGTTTTTGTACCCCGGCACAGGAATGTCATAGGGAATCGCCAACACATCTTCGGTGTCAATCCAGCGGCGACATTCGCGGCCTTGAGCGTCATGCTCAACCGCCACACGTCCAAAAAAGGGCACGCGACGCGTATTTTCAGGGCTTTCCACTTCCCAAGGGTTACCGTCGCGCAACCACTGGTCGGGAGCTTCTTGCTGATACCCATCGACAATTTTTTGATGGAACATACCAAATTGATAGCGAATGCCGTAGCCCGTCACGGGTATTTCGAGCGTAGCGCAGCTGTCCAGAAAACACGCCGCTAAGCGCCCTAAACCACCGTTGCCAAGGCCTGCATCAAGCTCCTCTGTTTCTAAAGCTTCCAAATCACAGGCGTAGTCTTGCAGCGCGGCTCTGGCTTGATCTTCCAAGTCTAGGTTAGCCAGAGCGTTGTGCAGCGTCCGGCCCATAAGAAACTCGAGTGACAAATAGCTGACGCGCTTGGGCTCTTCGACACGATAGCGCTCGCGAGTTTCGCGCCAGCGACTCACGAGCTGGTCGCGCACCGCTAAGGCCATAGATTGATATAAGTAGTGTCGACTGTAGTTGGTATCGCCACGCCCCAAGGTCAAGTCAAAATGACGTTTAAGGTCTTGTTTTAGATTGAGCGCGGAAGGTTTCGAAGTAGGCATTGTGTTATCCGTCGTATTCTTTAATGAACATTAAGGTGTTCAACCGCACTCGGCGACCACCATAGTTGTAAGGTTTTAGGAGTAATCTGTCCAAGGACACCCGCGGGGTGTGCGTCGGGCAGATAAGAATTGAGCAGGCATTGCCAGTCACCAGAGTGCGGTAACTGTACGTGTAATAATTCATCGGAGGGATTGATAACGAAGCACAATTCACCGCCATCAAGATCAGGTAAGGTGCACTGTAAACCTTTCAGATCGGGGTTGTGCCAATGGTCACCCGCTAAGGCTTGACCCTCTAGGCTATACCAACGCCAATCGTCATGGTGATAGCTGTCTTGTCGCAAAGCTTTAAAACTTTTCCGACAGGCAATGACATCAGTCACCCATTGATGCATGCCTCGCTCTGCATCATGCCAATCCCAGCTCAGCCAGGTCAGTTCATTGTCTTGGCAGTACGCGTTGTTGTTGCCATTTTGGGTATTAAAGCGCTCGTCACCGGCCAATAGCAGCGGCACACCTTGGGCCAGAAGCGTGGTAGCCAATAAATTTCGAACGTGGCGCTGACGTTGTTCCGTGATATCTCGGTTATCGGTCGGCCCGTCGACACCGTAATTGATGGATAGATTATGGCGGTGACCATCGCGGTTATTTTCTAAATTGGCCTGATTATACGGTTCAACATAGGACACTAAATCACGGGCGGTGAAACCATCATGGCTGGTGACAAAATTCACCGTCGCGCTCGAGTTGCGCCCTGAGCTTTCGAAGACTTCCGCTGAACCATGCAAGGCCTGCGCAAAGGCAGGGGCAGAGCCTCGGTCGCCACGCCAAAATGATCGTACCGAATCGCGAAAACGGTCATTCCACTCAGCAAAGTACCGCGGAAAACCGCCTAACTGATACCCCGAAGGACCTATATCCCAAGGCTCGGCAATCCAAACCCCCGAGCGCAAAATCGGGTCCTGAGCAATTGCCACCCATAAAGGGTGATCCATACTAAAACCTTGTCGATCACGCCCCATAACACTGGCTAAATCAAAACGGCAGCCGGTCACACCAATATCTGTTAGCCAATATCTGAGTGCATCGCAAGCTAACTGTACCACGCGAGGGTGCGCGAAATTCAGCGTATTACCGCACCCGGTATGATTGTCGTAATCACAGGAATCGGGGTCTAACTTGTAATACGTGCGGTTATCTAATCCGCGCCAGTTCAGGGTGGACCCTTCGGCATCGCCCTCTGCTGTGTGGTTAAACACGATGTCGACCAACACCTCGATGCCGGCTTCACGCAAGGTGTGTATCGCCTGCGTAAGCTCTGCCTTAGCGGCACTCGGCTGGCTGGCATAGCCTTGATGCACTGCAAAAAAACTGTAGGGGTTATAACCCCAATAATTGCTTAGCCCTTTCGCTTGCAAAAATGGTTCATCGGCAAAGCTTTGAACGGGCAACAACTCTAAGGTGTTAATACCCAAACCTTTCAAGTAGTCGATACTGGCCGGGTGAGCTAGTCCGGCGTAGGTACCCCGCAAAGGCTCTGGTAACGCGGTATTTTTGTACGAAAACCCTTTGACATGAGCTTCATAAATAACTCGGTCGGTCATGGGCATGGCCGCCGATACCGTACTTACCGGGGCTGTTGGGGGTCGCTGGAATCGGCACTTTGGCGTGCAATCTGCCGTTTCGACGTCATGTTTCGACAGGTGTTGTTGGCTAATGACCAAGTCACGAGTGAATTCTTGCGCGTACGGGTCCAGCAAGGCCTTTTTCTGATCAAACCATAGGCCACTGCCGTGATCATGCGTGCCGTAGGCTCGGTAAGCATAGGTCCAATCGGGCGAGACATTCTGCAGCTTTCCGCACCACACGCCCGACACATGCCGAGTTAAATTTACGCGCGCTTGCGACACAATCCCATCGGCGTCAAAAAACTCGACTTCTAGTGCCGTGGCATCATCCGAGAATACCGCCACATTCAACACTCCCGAGCACCAAACAGCACCCAACTGCAAAGGGTTACCTGCTTCAATACCCAGAATATGGTTCATACTCAAGTCACCACCAACCACACAGTGGCTAAAGGAGGCAATGTTAAGCTTACGGACTGTTCACAGCCGTCCCAAGGCACAGGGTCAAGACGCGGGCTTGGATCGACATCCGAGCCACCAAACGACGCTGCATCACTATTCAAAAGCACCTGCGGCCGACCCATATTCGGTACGCCAACCCGATAGTCATGAATAACGGTAGGCGTATAGTTGCAGACGACTATCACTTTTTGCGCATTGGGAGCCGAGCGCACCCAGGCTAAAATCGATTGCTCTTTATTGTGAGCTTGCAACCAACAAAAGCCTTCAGCATCTTGGTCTGCCGCGTACAGCGCAGGTTTTTCAGTGTAAAGCTGATTTAATCGAGCTATGTAGTCCATCAGCTGGCGGTGCTCTGCTTGATCTAGTAAATACCAGTCTAGACCATGATCGTGGTTCCATTCACGATACTGACCAAACTCCATGCCCATGAACAGAAGTTTCTTGCCTGGATGGGCCCACATATAAGCCCAATAGGCACGCAAGTTGGCGCGCTGTTGCCAGTCATCGCCGGGCATTTTGTTCAACAACGAGCCTTTACCGTGAACACACTCATCGTGGCTAATCGACAGAATAAAGTTTTCGTCGCGAGCATAGACCATACTAAAGGTCATGTCATCGTGGTGATACGAACGGTGGATCGGGTCTTTGCTCATGTAGCGCAAAGTGTCGTTCATCCATCCCATATTCCATTTGTAGCCAAAGCCAAGCCCGCCTTGATCGACAGGGTGACTGACGCCCGGCCATGCGGTCGACTCCTCGGCAATCATCATAATGCCTGGATGCTTGGCGTACATTAGGCTATTAAGAGCCTGCAAAAAGGTGACCGCTTCGAGATTCTCACGGCCACCGTGTTCGTTTGGGATCCACTCACCTTCAGCGCGGCTGTAATCTAAGTAAAGCATCGAGGCGACTGCATCGACCCTCAGTCCATCGATGTGACATTCGCTTAACCAAAAATCGGCATTCGACAGCAAAAAGCTACGCACCTCGTTACGCCCATAGTTGTATATGTAGGTGTTCCAATCAGGGTGAAAGCCGCGTCGCGGATCGGCGTGCTCGTACAGCGCCGTCCCATCGAATTCCGCCAAGCCATGCNGGTCCGAGGGAAAATGCCCAGGCACCCAATCCAACAAGACCCCTAGGCCCGCTTGATGGCAGCGGTTCACGAAGTCTTTAAAGTCGTCCAGCGAGCCAAATCTTGAGGTTGGTGCGTACAAACCCACTGGCTGATAGCCCCACGATCCGTCAAAGGGGTATTCAGATACCGGCATTAACTGAATGTGCGTAAAACCCAAAGGTTTAACGTGGGCGATTAAGCGCTCGGCCAGCTCACGATAGGTCAAGTAATGATTGTCGACATCGCGCATCCACGATGCGAGCTGACACTCGTAAATACTGATAGGACTACCGGGCGTATGCTGCACTCCGCGCCCTGCCATCCAGCGATCATCAGCCCACTGAAAGTCCGTGTCGACGGGCACTAAGGAGGCGGTCGCTGGCGACCTTTCCATTTGGCGCGCATACGGATCTGCTTTTTCACGCACAAGGCCATCGGCGCCCAACACGTGGAACTTGTAGGCCTGGCCTACCTGGGCGTTAGGAATAAAAATGACCCAAATACCTGCATCGGCATAATGTTTTAAGCCATGCTTGGAGGCATCCCAACCGTTAAAATCGCCAACGACTGCAACTCGCTGCGCATTAGGTGCCCAGACGGTAAAGCGCACACCAGATACATCGTCAAACTCGCAATGCTGGGCCCCTAACCAGCGATACGCATCGGTCTGCTGGCCTTCAGCATAAAAATACTGCGCTGTAGCATCAAGCAAATCACCGTAAGCATAGGCATCAGCCACCGGTTCGCCGCCGTCAAAACTTAGCCGATACCCAATAGGCCGACGGCGATTCCCCAAGGTTTTTTCAAAAAAACCACTTGGATGATTCAGGGTTAAGCGCGTAATTTTACGACCCGTTTGGGCGCACAGCACGTCGACTTGCTTGGCCCCCGGGGCCCACACCCGAAAGCTTAAACCCTGCTCGGTAAGGTGTTGTCCAAGCCAGGCAAAATGGTTGTTATAGCGCGCATCGGCCAGTGCTTGCACGCTGACATCGAATTCACTGGTGGCTTTATTTTTCATAAGCGTTTCCAAACCCTAAACTGAAGCTCGATCTACAGCCAATTGCTCGAACAATGTCGACCAACACAGTTGTACATCGCTTAAATCCAGCTCGGGTAATTTTCTAGACCAATTATCATACTCAAGAAATGTGCCAGGAATATTAACGGGGGTTTCGGCTCCCAGTAAGTCATCTAACTGCAACACGACCCACGGGCTTACACCCTTAGCGCAGAAGCGATAAACCGCTTGACATAAAGCCTCACCGCAGGACTCCGGAACCTCGAGATCAGGCCACACACCATGGTGCTGCAATTGCTCGATAAGGTCTTGTTTTTGTGCTGTTCGGATGCGCCGCTGTGACTCGGCCGACGCCTTATCGACCAAGCCGTAGCGCAGCCGTTGCTCAATATCCAAGCCCTGCCACCATGTGCGCAGTGGCGGGACGTCGTGATTAGTCACCATTAACACGGCATCATCTCGCTGCTTTTGCGCAGGCAAAAAACGATCAGACACATCGGTCGCAAAATAAAACAAGGCATTACCCAGCATACCGTATTGGTGCATCAAAACGCGAAAATCATCGGGCACAACGCCCAAATCTTCTGCAATGATCTGACATTGATTGCGCTGCGACTCAAGGGCCAATAGAGCTAACATCTCATCGATATTTTGATACACGTACAAACCGCTTGGTCCTTGCTCGGNTTGTACACACCACCACACGCGCTGCAGCCACATGGCGTGATCTAAGCGCAAAGCACCCGCTCCCCGCATCGCGCTGCGAAGTAAGGAAATAAAATGATCGTAATGCCGAGCGCGCAAACCGCTTGGATTTAGGGGTGGCATCCCCCAATTTTGGCCGGTATCCGAGAATGGGTCAGGCGGAGCACCGATATCAGCGTTTTGAACAAACAAATCGGGGTTGGTCGCTACCTCGTGGCCGCTGCCCACAGATGCTACCGGCAGATCCGTCATCAAGCCCACGGACATACCTTGCTCAGTAGCAAAGCCCTGGCATGCCTCAAGTTGCTGTGTGGCAAGCCATTGTAAAAAGCCATGGAACTCTGCGTCCTCGCGGCAAACTCCGCCAAAGGGATTGTGTTGCACCTCAAAGTCGCAGAATGACCGCAGCAAAGCCCCATTATGATCCATGAAGTCTCGCCAGTGATCTAACCAAGCCGAATCTTGAGCGACAAACTCTTGGTACAGCGCCGCCAACACAGCGTATTTAAATTTTGCCACTTCACGCCACTCGATACTGGGGGTCTCTCGCAATTCCCGCGCGCGTAAATCAAAGTCAGACACAAGCGCATCTGCGGGCTTATCGATACCGAGAGCATCGCAGGCGCCAGCAACATCAATGTAAAGCGGATTCAAAAAGCGGCGATCAGACGGGGCATAGGGGCTTTTACTGTGCTCGTCTTGCCAAGCCAGAGCGGCCAAGGGGTTTAAACCAATAAGATCAACGCCCAAGGGCGCCAGCTGCTTAATTAACGCGCGCAGGTCCGCAAAATCGCCGACCCCCAAATTCTCTGTACAACGCAAGGTGTAGAGCTGCAAATTAAGACCCAGGCGTCGCGCGTTTTGCTCACCCACGTAACAACGGTCGGGGCAAACGGCAACATCACCTAAATAAGTGCGCTGGTCGTCTAGAATAAGCCAAAGACGATGATACCCGATGGCAAGGCCCGCCAGAGGCAGTTGGTACTGGACATACGTGACGCCGTGGTACTGGTAATTACCGGAAATGGTAAGCGATGTGATCGCAAAATCCTGTGTTCGAACTTCCGAACCCGATTCGAGCGCGACTCGACAGGCGACGTGCTGATACCCGTGCTCCGCGGGCAAACGAAAAGGCAGGGTGTCGTCACGCACCACAGTAAACGTCGAAAGTGGGTACAACCAGGGGGCTATATCTAACTGGTACTGCATGTCGCGACGAGCGCCATCGTCCGCGGCTACACCCATCACCGACAAGGTGTACTCACGCACTGAGGCTGAGATTTGACGAGCCTGCCCTCGATAATCCAAATACTCACCCGACACGCCAAGGTGATAATAAAGAGTATCCAAATTTAGATCCATACAGGCGCGTCACTCCGCAACAGGTTGTTTTATTACCGATCGAGCAGTTTAGAGCAGTCCNAAGCCCAGAGCACTGNGCTACATACCTATTCACCGAAAAATCTGACCGACACTGATGTTCGTATTACACTGCAATAGACCAAGTACATTGTGGAGCAGAGACCATGCAAGCGCTACGCACATTAATCATTTCTGCCGCGTCTATCGCCCTTTTGAACGCGTGTGGCGGCGGCGGGAGCAGCTCTGGCGGTACAAACCCTCCAGTAACAGGCCCTAACGATGGCTGGGTTGCGGGTGTATACGACGACGCAAGTCAGTTTGAAAATCAATGTGCCAACCCTCGCTCGGGAACAGACCCAGCCACAGGGAGTTTATATTCCGATCGCCAGGGCAGTGGCGTCGATGAGAAAAATTGGCTGCGATCGTGGAGCAACGACACTTACTTGTGGTATCAAGAACTGCCCGATTTAAACCCTGAGAATGACTATTCAGAGTTCATCACCGAGCGTTCCCCAACCGAACCCAACGGGTACTTCAGTCGGCTGAGAACGACGGCAACAACGCCAAGCGGCAAAGACAAAGATAACTTTCACTTTGTCTTGGACTCGCAGACATGGTACGAGCTTTCTCAAGGGGGGGTCTCATTCGGCTACGGTATTGAATTTGCGGTTTTAGTGCCGTCGCCACCACGGGATGTTCGTATCGCCTACTCACAGAACACCTCGCAAGCGGCCCAATTGGGCATGACTCGGGGCACAAAAATTATTGCTATCGACGGTGAACCCGTACTCGATGGTGACCCCAACATACTGAACGCTGGATTAAGCCCTGACCTAGCTGGAGAGGAGCACGACTTCGAAGTCTTATTACCAGGTGCACTAGAGACCCAGACCTTTACATTGACCGCAGCCGAAGTGGCCATAGACCCTTTACAGAACGTAAAGGTCATTCCTACCGCCACCGGTAACGTAGGCTACATGGCCTTTCACGACCATATAGCGCCTGCCGAACTGGCTTTAATCAATGCCACGCAATCGCTCAGCCAGCAGGGCATCAGTGACCTAGTCATTGATCTTCGCTACAACGGCGGCGGTTATTTAGACATTGCATCTGAGCTGGGCTACATGATCGCTGGAAACGCAACTTTAGATAGAACCTTCGAGCTGCTGCAGTTCAACGACAAATATCGCAACGTAAACCCAGTGACCGGCCAAACAATCAGCCCGATACCATTCCATACGCGGGCTCGGGGATTTTCAGCACCCGAAAACCAACCACTTCCAACTCTGGGTGGCAACCTGAATAGAGTATTTTTATTAACCGGTTCGGGCACCTGTTCCGCCAGCGAAGCTCTGATCAACGGTTTACGCGGCATCAACTTTGACGTCATTCAAATTGGCGCAACAACCTGCGGCAAACCTTATGGCTACTACCCCACACCAAACTGTGGCAGCACCTATTTCACGGTGCAATTCAAGGGCGTTAATGCCGCCGGATTTGGCGACTACCCCGATGGGTTTACACCAAGTAGTGGCGGCGATCTAGGCGCAACTGAGGTGACCGGCTGTTACGTGGCCGATGACTTTGATCACGCCCTAGGTGATTCGGGCGAGGCGCGATTAGCGGCCGCTTTATACTATCGCGACAACGGCACATGCCCGCCAGCACTGGGAACTCAATTTATGCCCAGCGGCGGCAGCGGCGCACCTCTCGGAGCGGGTGGGCAATCAATGAACCTCTTGCCGGCCGAGCCTAGCATACTCAAAACACCCGCACGCCGAATGCGCATACTTTAAGCGCTTGAGACCTACGAGGGCTTCAGCCATACTGAGGCTCTCGCGAATATCCTTGAAGTCGTTATGGAAAGTACACACACCGGTTGTTTATTTACAGTGTCTGCCCCAAGCGGCGCGGGCAAAACCAGTCTTGTAAAAGCCCTTTTAGAGCACGATGCAAAACTCCAAGTGTCGGTCTCACACACCACTAGGCCCATGCGCCCAGGCGAAAAAGATGGCCTAAATTACCACTTTGTTAGTCAATCTGATTTCGCAGCAGTGCGAGAGCAGGGGGGTTTTATCGAATGCGCCGAGGTTTTTGGCAATTGGTATGGCACCTCAAAAGCATGGGTCCAAGCCATGCTGGAATCGGGCTCGGACATCATTTTGGAAATTGATTGGCAGGGGGCCGAGCAAATTAAAGCATGGTGGCCCGCGACTTGCGCAATTTTCATTTTCCCGCCCTCGCACGCCACGCTCAAACAAAGACTGATAGGGCGCGGTCAAGACAGTCCCGATGTAATTCAGCGTCGCTTGTCCGAAGCCGAGCTTGAAATGCAGCATTACACGCTTAGCGACTATCTAGTCATTAACGATGATTTCAATGTGGCTCTGCAGGATTTACAGTCTATTGTGCAGGCCGAGCGCCTCCGAACAACTCGCCAAACACAACTCCAGCGCCCGCTGATGTGTGATTTAATACCCAGCCTTTCGCTACGCAAACTCTAGAAAATCCTTTATACTGNCGGGCTCTGTAAGTAAACCCTTAGTATTTAGGTATTATCAATGGCTCGAGTAACCGTCGAAGACTGTTTAGACAACGTAGACAATCGTTTTGAATTAGTTATGGTCGCGACCAAACGCGCACGTCAAATTGCAACGGGCGGAAAAGACCCGCTAGTTGCTGAAGAATCCGATAAACCCACCGTTATCGCACTCCGTGAAATCGCCGAAGGCTTGGTAAGCGCCGAGACTCTGTCAAAAGAAGACCAACGCCAAGCAGAAGACGAACTCGCCGAGGTCATGACGGGAGTGACCCTCTAGGCCAGACCCAATGGAAGCGCTTGCCCGTTTAGACCAAACCCTGGCGGCCTACTTAAGCCCCGAACAGAGTCAAAACGTTAAGCGCGCCTTTTTCTACGCAGAACAAGCCCATTTCGGCCAGACGCGCCGCAGTGGTGATCCTTACGTCACCCACCCCCTTGCTGTTGCGTGTATTTTGGCTGAAATGCATATGGATCCGCAAAGCATCATGGCGGGCCTGCTTCACGATGTTATTGAAGACACGGGCATCAGTAAAGTGGCATTGGCCGAGCAATTTGGCGACACCGTCGCCGAATTGGTCGACGGTGTCAGTAAGCTGACTCAAATTGAGTTCAACTCGCTGGCAGAGAAACAAGCCGAGAACTTTCAGAAAATGGCCTTAGCGATGGCGCGAGACATCCGTGTCATTCTGGTTAAATTGGCCGACCGCTTGCACAACATGCGTACTCTGGGTGTACTCAATCCTAATAAAAGCCGCCGTATTGCCAAAGAAACTCTAGAAATTTACGCGCCAATTGCTATGCGCTTAGGCATGAATACCGTGCGCATGGAGTTTGAAGACTTAGGCTTTAAAGCCCTGCACCCCATGCGCTACGAGCGAATCATGGCAGCACGCGCTAACGCCCGTGGTCATCGCAAAGAGCTGGTCGAAAATATCCGCTGTCAAATAGAAGCTGCTTTACACCGCGAGGGGCACGGCGCCACCGTCACCGGACGCGAAAAGCATCTGTACAGCATTTATCAAAAAATGAAAGAAAAGCGCAAATCCTTTGCCGAGATCATGGATATTTACGCGTTTCGAATTATCGTTGATTCCGTAGACACCTGTTATCGCGTGTTAGGCTGCGTTCACAGCATTTACAAACCCGTTCCCAGCGAGTTTACCGATTATATCGCCATGCCCAAGGCCAATGGCTACCAGTCATTGCACACCGTATTGCGCGGCATGCACGGCGTTCCTATCGAAATCCAAATTCGAACACGCGAAATGGAAGACATGGCGAACAACGGTATTGCCGCGCACTGGCTGTACAAAAGCGACGACAAAGCCACCAACGTTAGCCAAGCCCGCGCCCGCAAATGGGTCCAAGGCTTGCTCGAGATGCAACAAGTCGCGGGCAACTCCTTAGAGTTTATCGAAAGCGTCAAAATAGACCTATTCCCCGATGAGATTTATATTTTCACCCCTAAGGGTAAAATCCTAGAATTACCGCGCGGGGCCACGCCCGTTGATTTTGCCTACGCAGTGCATACTGGTGTTGGCAATCGTTGCGTGGCCTGCCGAATCAATAATCGTTTAGCGCCTTTGTCTGAGCCTTTACAAAGCGGGCAAACCGTCGAAATCATCACGGCGGCCGGGGCACGTCCTAATCCCGCCTGGTTCAATTATGCCATTACCGCCAAAGCGCGAACCAACATTCGCCACTTCTTGAAACAACAGAAACGCGAAGACTCCGTGGCCTTGGGCGAGCGCTTGCTCGACCGAGCACTGACGACTCACGAGAGCTCAATCGCCAAACTCAAAGGCGCAACCCTAGATTCATTTTTGGAAGAGCATCACTACCAAAATCTCGACGACTTACTGGTAGACGTAGCACAAGGCGAACGTCTGCCGAGCATCACCGCCCAACAATTGCTGGGCAAGACACACGACGAGAACAACTCCGAATCGAAAGAAGCCATTGCGATCCGCGGCACCGAAGGCTTCATGGTGACCTACGCAAAATGTTGTCACCCCCTACCCGGAGACCCTATCGCGGGTTATTTAAGCTCTGAAAAAGGCATGGTAGTACACCGCGAAAGCTGCAAGAATCTGAGCGAATTCCGCGAGACACCCGAGCGCTTGGTCGCGCTGCGTTGGCATAACGAGATCGAGGGCGACTACATCGCCGCACTCAAAATTGAAGTAGAGAACCGACGCGGTGTCATAGCCGTCATCGCCACCCGCATTAACAGCATGGATATCAACATCGAAAAAATCGCAACCGGTGACAAAGATCATTTATTCGCTTTGGTAGACCTAGAGCTACAAGTCCAATCGCGAGTGCACTTGGCCCGAGTCATGAAACGTTTACGAAATATCGACGGCGTGCGCAAAGTCACGCGCGTCAAAAATTAATAGAGGCCCCAATGAACAACAAAGCCATTATCGCCACCGAAGCAGCACCCGCCGCCATCGGACCTTACTCACAAGCCGTTAAAGTGGGCAATACGGTATGGATTTCGGGACAAATACCGCTCGACCCCGAGACGATGACGGTCGTCGAGGGCGGTATCAGCGCCCAAGCCGAGCAAGTATTCAAAAACTTAAGCGCCATTGCTGAAGCGGCCGGCGGCAGCTTAAATCATTCAGTCAAAATTAATATTTCTCTCACCGATCTGGGTGACTTCGATGCGGTGAACACCGTCATGAAATCGTTCTTTGCCGAACCTTATCCTGCCCGAGCATGCGTGCAGGTCGCAGCGCTCCCCAAAGGGGTGGCGATTGAAGTCGAAGCGATTTTAGCGGTTTAGGCAGGTAGGATCCTCCGACTCGTTTATAAGAGCATTCTACGACGCAGCCGGTTTACTGATACCCATCTCGATAACTTGCGAATTTGAGCTGGTAACCAGTTGCGATGAGTCGGCTGTTATCAATGCGTTTGTGCTCTTGAAGCTCTCCGTCCACCGATACAGTTTTTGGCGGGTACAAGCCGGCACGGGCCGCTAAATGGCGTTCGATTTCATAGCGTGTGGCAGGAGNTCCATCGCTGCCATTATAAATCGAGGCTAAAGGCTCACCTGCTTGAGAGAGGCAAATCAGGTGTGCCAAGAAGCCGCTGCAATCATCGCGATGTATTC
>JGI26082J51739_10000616_pt1 | contig 22461 bp, 20 predicted proteins | sample SaaInl5LU_22_DNA_FD_51739 | JGI IMG/M metagenome (IMG submission 51739)
GTTGCTGTGACAGCGTGGTTGACAGGTGAACGAGAGGACGTGGCATGAAGTCATTGGCGGATATTACGGCGGCGCTCGCAGGGTATGACCCGCATTCTGTACATGTAGATGATGTGGTCAACATCGCGTGTAGTCTGGTGACCTCGTTGCGGCACGACCCCACGCAGTTTGAAACGCGCTCGATTGGTGACGCAACCGGTCGGGTATTGGCGCTGGATGTGATCTCTCCAATTAGCGTGCCGCCCAATGACAATTCGGCGATGGATGGGTATGCCTTCGTCTTCGGTGACTGGGACGGTCACACGCCTTTGCGCTTGCATGTTGTGGGGCGCGTGTTGGCGGGTGACGCAGCGCAATTGCCCCAGCCGCTGCAAGCAGGGCAGTGCGTGCACATCATGACCGGCGCGCCCATGCCCGTAGGCGCTGACACCGTGGTGCCGTCTGAGTTGACGACCCGCGATGAGGCCGGCGTGTTGGTCAAGGGTGGTGGCTTGCGCGCGGGTGATAACCGCCGCCTGCTTGGGGAAGATCTGCGCGCGGGCGGCGTCGCCTTAGCGGCGGGGCAGGTGTTGCATAGCGCGGCGGTGGGCCTGTTGGCGAGTTTGGGTATGGCGACGGTTACGGTGGTGCGTCGCCCGCGCGTGGCCTACTTCTCCACGGGCAGTGAAATTCTGAGTTTAGGCGAGACGCCGCGCCAAGGCGCGGTGTATGACAGCAACCGCTGGGTGATGCTCTCGTTACTGCGGAGTTGGGGGGCAGAGCCCATTGATATGGGCGTGGTGCCTGATGACCCGCAACAACTCGAGGCGGCGTTTCAACGCGCGGCGGCGCAGGCGGATTTGGTGATCAGCAGCGGCGGTGTGAGCGTGGGCGAGGCCGACCACACCAAAGCGATGATGCGTCAACTTGGGGATGTGGTTTTTTGGCGGGTTGCCATGCGCCCTGGACGCCCGATGGCCGTTGGGCGTGTGGCGGGTTGTCCTGTCTTCGGGTTGCCAGGGAACCCTGTGGCGGTGATGGTCACTTTCTTAGCCTTTGTGCGCCCTGCGTTGCAAACGCTGATGGGGACGGCGGTGAGTCGCATACCGCAATCACAGGTGCGCAGCGTCGCTGCGATTCGCAAGCGGCCGGGCCGTACCGAGTATCAGCGTGGGTTTTGCCGCATTGATGCCAACGGTGTTGCCTGTGTGGAGGTGCTACCCAACCAAGGCTCTGGCGTCTTGAGTGGCATGGTGCAGGCTAATTGTTTGGTGGTGCTCGATCATGCACAGGATGCCGTGGCAGCGGGAGACCTGGTCACCGTTTGGTGGCTAGACCGATTTATCTAGCGGGTCTATTTAGACGACTCATTATTGGATTTTGCTGCCAGCAAGCGCGTGAATAAATATCGTTCGCAGTCGGGGTCACTGCAGTCTTGGCAGACCCAATCGCTGCGACCTTGGGATTCGGGCTGCGCGTCTAGCCAGTCTTCACGGGACAGCTGCGTTGCGATGGTCCGCCATGCGGCATCCACGCGGGCCTCGTTTTTGCCATAGACCACGTGGTAGTCCCAACCATGTTGCGAGAGGTGTTGGCGCAAAAGGGTATCGACGCCGCCTTGGTGCTGCGGTCCATCGCGCTGTCCAGCTTCTTCCTGCCAAGGCAAATCCAAGCCCATTAACAAGCGGATACGTTTGCCGCCCGCTGTCTCAGCGGCGCGCGCCTGTTCCCAGATGGCATCATCCTGAAAGTAATAACGGCTATACGCCGCTGTCATGATCGATGTGGTGTCGGCGATGACCAAGGCGTGGGCCTCCTGCTTAGTGGCTTTGAGCGCAGACACCGCGCGCGTGATCGCGTCTTCATGGGTGGTCGCGATACTGGCTTGGTCGTGGGCGGCGGGGAGCCTGCCGTGGGCGTTAACCCATGTGCGCAGGGTTTCTTCTACCAAAACGGCTGGGATATCCAGACGGTGCGCGCGCGCGACGAGGGCGTGGCTTAGCGCAGTTTTGCCGGTGCTTTCGGCGCCCAGCAGCGCGACGACCGTTGTCTGCAAATTAGGGACCTGTCGACGGGGTCTGATCGGATGAACGGGCCGCCGCAGGGTCGACCGTATTGGGATTTGTCGGCTTGGCGTACTGCACAAAAATCTCGTTGCTCTTCACCATGCCAAGCTCTTTGCGGGCATAGGCCTCTATGACTTCTAGGCCTTCTTTCAGGTCGCGCAGCTCGCTTGTAATTTGCTCGTTGCGCAGATGCAGAGCCGCGTTGTCTTCCTCGAGGGCGCTCAGTTGGCTGCGCAGATCGCCAACGTCAGGCAAGCTGCCACGCCCAAACCACAGCTGTCCTTGTAAGACCAAGAGCAGCAAGGCCAAGGCAGCCGGGACGAGGTAGGGGCGTAGTTTCATGTTGCAGTTGCGCCTTGTAAACGGGTTGATCGGTTACAAAGCGCAGTTTAACGCTTAGCGCAAATTGTAGAAAGCGCTTCGACCAGGATATTGAGCCACTTCGCCCAAGTCCTCTTCGATACGGAGTAACTGGTTGTACTTGGCCATGCGATCGCTTCGGCTCAATGACCCGGTTTTTATTTGGCCGGCATTGGTTCCCACGGCAATATCTGCGATGGTGCTGTCTTCCGTCTCGCCAGACCGGTGGCTAATGACGGCGGTGTAACCGGCGCGCTTGGCCATCTCAATGGCCGCAAAGGTCTCGGTGAGTGTGCCAATTTGGTTGATCTTGATCAGGATAGAGTTGGCGATTCCTTTGTCGATGCCTTCTTTCAAAATTTTGGTATTGGTCACGAACAAGTCGTCGCCGACCAACTGCACCTTTGATTTCAAGCGGTCGCTGAGTAGCTTCCAGCCGTCCCAGTCGTCCTCTGCCATGCCGTCTTCGATGCTGATAATCGGGTACTTGTCTACCCACGTTGCCAACATATCGGTCCAAGCTTGTGCGGAGAGTGTGAGGCCTTCGCCCTCTAGGCAGTACTGCCGTCTTTGTAGAACTCACTGGCTGCGCAGTCTAGTCCCAAGGCAATTTGCTCGCCTGGCGTGTAGCCGGCAGCGGCAATGGCATCCAAAATCAGCTGTATGGCCGCCTCGTGGCTGTCCACGTTCGGGGCAAAGCCACCTTCGTCACCGACGGCAACGCTCATGCCTTTGTCGTGCAATATTTTCTTCAAGGCATGGAAGGTCTCCGCGCCCCAACGTAGGGCCTCGCGGAAGCTAGGCGCTCCCACGGGGATGATCATCAACTCTTGCAAGTCGAGGTTGTTATTGGCGTGTGCGCCGCCGTTCACCACGTTCATCATGGGTACAGGCAATTGCACGCCGCTCATGCCGCCAAAGTAGCGGTAAAGGGGAAGTCCCGCCTCTTCTGCTGCGGCGCGCGCGACCGCCATGGACACGGCGAGCATCGCGTTGGCACCCAAACGCCCTTTGTTTTCTGTGCCGTCGAGGTCGATCAAGGTCTTGTCCAAGAAACCCTGCTCTGACGCGTCGAGGCCGATGATGGCTTCTGAGATTTCTGTGTTGATGTGCTCCACGGCCTGCATCACGCCTTTGCCGAGGTAGCGGGCTTGGTTGCCGTCACGCAACTCAATGGCTTCACGCGAACCAGTGGATGCACCGGACGGTACGGCCGCACGGCCCATAACGCCAGACTCTAGTAAGACGTCGCATTCAACCGTTGGGTTGCCGCGGCTGTCCAAAATTTCCCGACCGACAATATCTACGATAGCGCTCATGTTGCGTTTCCTTTGGTGTTTTAGTGTGCCTGCACAGGCAGGCTAAAGTTAAAAGAGTTGTAAGTAGCGTGTCTTGATTAGACCCGACGTTCTGCGCACGTGCGACCCTCTCGTTGGCGCTTGCCGTGTTACTCGAAGTTGTTTTCTAGAAAACCATGTCGCTTGGTCGCTTGGTCTAATGCCAGCAGGGTTTCTAGCAACGGTCGCATCTGATGCAAGGGCACCGCGTTGGGGCCATCACTCATTGCATTTTTCGGGTCGGGGTGCGTTTCCATGAACAGGCCGGCCACGCCGACCGCGACGGCTGCACGCGACAAGACAGGCACCATCTCGCGCATGCCGCCGCTGCTGGTACCTTGCCCACCCGGTAGCTGCACACTGTGGGTGGCATCAAACACCACGGGCGCACCCGTCTCCCGCATGATCGCCAAGCTACGCATATCGGATACGAGGTTGTTGTAGCCAAAGCTGGCGCCACGCTCACACGCCATAAAGTTGTCTTCTGGCAAGCCCACCTCTCTGGCAGCCGCACGCGCTTTATCGATGACATTTTTCATGTCATGCGGCGCCAAGAACTGCCCCTTCTTGATGTTGACCGGTTTGCCGCTTTGGGCAATGGCACGAATGAAGTCGGTTTGTCGGCAGAGAAATGCCGGTGTCTGCAAAACGTCTACAACAGCGGCAACTTGCGCAATTTGTTCTTCGCTGTGTACGTCGGTTAACACAGGGATGCCCAATGCCTGCTTGACACTGGCCAAGATGGCCAGACCCTCGTCGATGCCTGGGCCCCTAAACGTGGTGCCGCTAGAGCGGTTTGCTTTGTCAAAGCTGCTCTTGAAGATAAAGGGAATACCCAGCTCAGTGGTGATCTCTTTGAGGGTGCCTGCTGTATCCATTTGCAATTGCGCCGATTCGATGACGCAGGGCCCGGCAATCAGGAAAAATGGCTTGTCTAATCCGATTTCAAAGTTGCATAGCTTCATGGTGAGACCTTTGGGTAGGGGGCATGGTTTGAAAGGGTCACCCGGTCAGCTCGCTGACTTGGCGGCGCGCTGGGTCAGCGATGCCTTGATGAACGCGTTAAACAAGGGGTGGCCATCCCAAGGCGTGGACTTGAATTCAGGGTGGAACTGCACGCCAACGTACCAGGGGTGCACGTTGGTGGGTAACTCCACAACTTCTGTGAGNTGCTCGCGCTGCGTGAGTGCGGAAATCACCAAGCCGGCATCGCGCAGCTGGTCTAGGTAGTTCACGTTGGCTTCGTAGCGATGGCGGTGACGTTCGGTGACGACGTCGCCGTAGATCGCATGCGCAATGGTGTCCTTGCGAACGTCTGAGGTTTGCGCACCCAAACGCATGGTGCCGCCTAAATCGGAGTTGGCTGAGCGCTTTTGAATCGTGCCATCGGCATCCTTCCACTCGTCAATCAGCGCGATCACGGGTGTCTTGGTATCGGGTTCAAACTCGGTGGAATTGGCGTCTGCGAGTCCGGCGACATGTCGCGCAAACTCGATGGTGGCGACCTGCATACCCAAGCAAATACCGAGATACGGCACCTTGCCTTCACGCGCAAATTGCGCGGTTGAAATTTTGCCTTCGACGCCGCGCTGACCAAAGCCACCGGGCACCAAAATGCCGTCATAGGCATCGAGTTGGCTGATGTTGCTAGACGATAGCGTTTCCGAGTCGATGTAGCTGATGTTCACTTGAACGTGGTTTTTGAGACCGGCGTGGCGCAGTGCCTCGTTGACTGATTTATAGCTGTCCGACAATTCGACGTATTTGCCGACCATTGCGATGTTGACTTCGCCTTGTGGGTTGCCGACGGCCTGCACCAAGTTATCCCAACGGGCTAGCTTGGCTGGCGGGGTGTTCAAACGCAACTTGTCACAGATGAGGCCATCCAGACCTTGCTCGTGCAACAGGCGCGGGACCTTGTAAATGGTATCCACATCGGGCATGGAGATCACACCCCAGGCCGCGACGTTGGTAAACAGCGATATCTTCTCGCGCTCTTCATCGGGAATACGGCGATCGGCACGACAGAGCAAGGCGTCGGGTTGAATACCGATCTCGCGTAGCTTTTGAACCGTGTGTTGCGTGGGCTTGGTTTTCAGCTCACCCGCAGCGCCTAACCAAGGCAAGTAGGTCAAGTGGACAAAAGCGGCCATATTGGGCCCCATGCGCAAACTGAGTTGGCGCACAGCCTCTAGAAAGGGCAGCGACTCGATATCACCGACCGTGCCGCCGATTTCGACGATGGCCACGTCAACCGCATCTCGGGTGCCGATACCAGCGCCGCGTTTAACGAAGTCTTGAATTTCATTGGTGACATGCGGGATGACTTGGACGGTTTTGCCCAAGTAGTCACCACGGCGCTCTTTCTCGAGAACGCTTTTGTAAATTTGACCGGTCGTGAAGTTGTTGGCCTTCTTCATGCGCGCTTCAATGAAACGCTCATAGTGGCCGAGGTCGAGGTCGGTCTCCGCCCCATCGTCGGTCACGTACACCTCACCATGCTGAAACGGTGACATGGTGCCCGGATCAACGTTTAGGTAGGGGTCTAACTTGATNAGGGTGACTTTGAGGCCGCGTGACTCTAGGAGTGCGGCCAGTGATGCAGATGCGATGCCCTTGCCCAATGAGGACACCACACCGCCGGTAACGAAGACAAATTTGGTCATTTCACGAGCGGGTGCTTGGCACTCGCGGCTTGTGGAAATTCTAATTATAGAGGCGTCAGAAGTGCGGGTGAGCGACAGGCGGGATGTGTGTCCGACGGTGCCGCGCTGCCAACGCGTCGCCTAGCCCCGNAGTCAGCCACTTNGACGCAAAAGTCGGCTAAATTACGGCTATGGCAGAAAAAATGGAATTTCCAGCGGGTACGACCCCAAGCGGTGTCGCAGGGCGCCACATCGTTTTGGGCTTAAGNGGNGGCATTGCCTGTTACAAGGCGGCCGAATTTTGTCGGGCGNTGATTAAGGCGGGGGCCACCGTACAGGTGGTCATGACGCCGTCCGCCGCGGAATTCATTACGCCAGTGACCATGCAGGCACTCAGTGGTCGGGCGGTGTTCATTAGCCAATGGGATGACCGTACTGCGGGGGGCGTGGACAACAACATGGCCCATATCAACCTCAGCCGGGAAGCAGATGCCATTGTGGTNGCGCCAGCCAGCGCTGATTTCATGGCCAAGTTGCTCCACGGTCGCGCCGACGAGCTGCTGAGCCTGATGTGCTTGGCGAGGCCGATAGAGCGCGTGCCCTTGATTCTTGCCCCTGCGATGAACCGTGAGATGTGGACACACCCCGCCACGCAACGCAANGTGGCGCAATTGCGCGCTGATGGGGCGCACGTTTTGGGCGTGGATGCGGGTGCCCAAGCGTGTGGNGAGGTGGGCGATGGTCGCATGCTGGAGCCGGATGCCTTGTTAGAGGCGGTGGATGCATTTTTCTACGACAAGTCTTTGGCGGGCCGGCATGTGCTGATTACGGCGGGGCCGACGGTCGAGGCCATTGATCCGGTGCGTGTATTGACCAACCGATCTAGCGGAAAAATGGGCTTTGCCTTGGCGTCGGCAGCTGCACGGGCGGGTGCGCGGGTGACGCTGGTGACGGGGCCGGTGGCACTGGCGACCCCCAGCGGGGTCCAGCGGGTGGATGTTTCCAGCGCCCAAGACATGTTCGCTGCCGTGCAGGCGGATGTGCACGATGCCCATGTGTTCATTGCTTGCGCCGCCGTAGCGGACTGGACGCCGGCGACGCCGGCANCCCAAAAATTGAAAAAGGACGGGTCTGGCGAGCCCCCAGCCCTGCGCTTTGTGGAGACCGTGGATATTTTGGCGACCGTGGCAGCGAGCGCGCGTGCGCAGAGCGGTGACCTGTATTGCGTGGGTTTTGCTGCGGAGAGTCACGATCTTGAACGCCATGCACAGGCCAAACGAGAGCGGAAAAACGTCCCCTTATTGGTAGGCAACATCGGGCCGGCCACGTTTGGTCAAGACGACAATGCGTTGCTACTGGTGACTGCGCAGGGGACGGAGGAAATGCCTCTGGCATCCAAAAAGGCGCTAGCCCACGCGTTGATTAAGCGGATTGCCCAAGCGATTTAGGGCTTGCGATACCCCTTATTTTGTATACAATTCTATGAGGTCGCCGCGGTGCACGGAGCTGACGCCAATTGAGGAGGCGGTTTGCTCGCGGTTCGCGATCTCGAACAGGCTTACAGCGCCCGCAGTGGTGAGCCCTCACACGGTGTGCCTAGCGCACATCACTTCGAGTAAGCGAGAAAACGAATGGAAGCCTATTTGTTTGACTGGGCGAATTTACTTTTACGGTGGCTGCACGTCATTACGGCCATCGCTTGGGTGGGATCGTCTTTCTACTTTGTCTTCTTAGACAACAACCTCATCAAGCCCGAGTCGCCTGACTTGCTGGAAAAGGGCGTCGGCGGTGCCATGTGGGCCGTGCATGGCGGGGGGTTTTACAACCCACAAAAATACATGGTCGCCCCCAAGAAAATCCATACGCACCTGCATTGGTTTTATTGGGAAAGTTACTCGACATGGTTAACCGGGTTCGCTTTGTTTTCGGTGTCTTATTTGTGGCAGGCCCAAACCTATATGGTGGACCCCAACTTGGTGGCTTGGACGCAATCGGAGGCGGTGCTTGTTGCGCTGGCGTTTCTGGCGGGCTTCTGGCTTATTTACGATACGCTTTGTCGCACGGTCGGTGCGCGTGACGGGGGCGATAAGTGGGTGGGTTTATTGGTATTCATCACCGTGGTTGCCGCTGCTTGGCTGGCCACGCATGCGTTTGCAGGTCGGGCCGCTTTTCTGTTAGTCGGTGCCATGATCGGCACGGCGATGAGTGCCAACGTTTTCTTCTGGATTATTCCGGGCCAGCGCAAGGTAGTGAAAGCCATGGGGGCTGGCGAGCCGATTGACCCGATTCACGGCAAACGCGGCAAACAGCGCAGCGTGCACAACACCTACTTCACCTTGCCCGTGTTGTTTGCGATGTTGAGCAACCACTACAGCTTCACCTATACGGGGCCCTATAACTGGGTGGTGCTCGTGTTGATGATGACGGCTGGGGCCCTGATCCGCCAGTTCTTTGTCATGCGACACGGCTTCAAACTGGGGCGTAACGCCAACCCCTTGCCCTATGCATTGGCGGGTGTGGCGGTGATTGCTGCGCTGGTGGTGGCCATGCGCCCACAACCGGAGCCGACCGATATGGCGTCAACCGCAACCTCAGCCACGACCCCAGTCGCTGTTGATTTCGCTGAGGTGCGCGCCGTGGTGACGCAGCGTTGCGTGATGTGCCATGGGGAGGCCGTGCAAATGAAGGGTATCCGCCTGGATAGCGATGCGCGTATCGTGGCGCAAGCGCAAGCCATCTACCAGCAAGCCGTTGTGAGTCGGGCGATGCCCATGAATAACGGGACCGGTATGCTACCGTCAGAGCGCGCCCTGTTAGCCACTTGGTTTAAAAACGGGCCCACATCACGGTAAGTGACGGGATTTGGCGATCTCAACTTGTTCAGGGAGTGCACCGGTATGGCGACGTTGTTAATCAAAAATGCGCGGGCCATTGCCTGTATGGATGACGCGCAGACCGAATGGCGCGACGGCAGTATCTTCATCAGGGGCAACCGCATCGAGGCGGTCGGCCCTCAGGACGCGCTGCCTCAAACGGCAGATCATGTGATTGATGCGAGCGGTCACGTGGTGACACCGGGTTTGATCAATACCCACCACCACATGACGCAGAGTTTGACCAAGGCGGTGCCCGTTAGCCAAAACGCCGAACTCTTCAGCTGGTTGCAGGGGCTGTATCCCATATGGGCTGGCCTAACACCCCACATGGTCAAGGTCTCTACGCAAGTCGCGATGGCGGAGTTGTTGCTCAGTGGGTGCACCACCACCAGTGACCATCTGTATATGTATCCGAATGGGGTGCGTTTGGACGACAGTATCGAGGGCGCGCAAGCCATTGGTATGCGCTTTGTGGCGACACGTGGCAGCATGAGTGTGGGTGAAAGTGACGGCGGGTTGCCACCCGATCGCATCGTTGAAAAAGAGGATGCCATCTTGCATGACACCCGTCGATTGATAGAAACCTATCACGCCGACGATTTTGGTTCCATGCTCAATGTGTCGGTTGCACCGTGCTCGCCATTCTCTGTGAGCCAAGACCTCATGCGGGTATCCGCCGAATTGGCCCGCAGCTACGGCGTGCGTCTGCACACGCACCTAGCGGAAAACGACCATGATGTGCGCTACAGCCAAGAGAAGTTCAATTGCACGCCCACGCAGTATGCCGAGTCACTGGGGTGGGTTGGCGCGGACGTATGGCATGCGCATTGTGTGAAGCTAGACGCCGAGGGGATCTCCTTGTTCGCCGCCACGCGCACCGGTGTGGCGCATTGCCCTTGTAGCAATATGCGCCTCGCCTCGGGTATTGCGCCCATACGCAAGATGTTGGACGCAGGCGTTCCCGTCGGGTTAGGCGTTGACGGCAGTGCCAGCAACGACGCGGCACACCTCTTGAATGAAGCGCGTCAGGCCATGCTGCTGGCGCGGGTTGGCCGTGCGATGCAAGCGCCTGAGGTGCGGGACGGACAAACCTTTTTTGGCTGCGATTTGGGGCCCGCCGAAATGACGCCGCGCGATGCGCTGCACTTGGCGACCCGTGGCAGTGCCGAGGTCTTGGGTCGCGCGCACGATATTGGTCAGATTGCGGTAGGCATGTGCGCAGACCTCGCTTTGTTCGACGTGGGTGTCTTGGGTTTTGCAGGCGGTGCCGTGCATGACCCCATTGGGGCCTTGATGCTATGCGCCAGTGCACCGGCGCATTACGTCGTGGTGAATGGGCGGGTGGTTGTCGACCAAGGCCACTTACTTACCGTCGACCTGCCCGTGCTGGTCGAGCAGCACAACAAGCTCGCGCAACAACTGGTTGCCAGCGCCTAGGCCCTCGTGTCAGGGTCTTGGGTCGGGGCCTTGGGTCGAGTCCTTAGGAGCGTGGTCCGATTTTGCGCAGCGCCATGATCACGAGCTCCAGCGAGAACAGGACGATGAGGGTGCCCGCCAAGTCGCCAAAGGCCATGATGAAGGTGTCTTGAAGCAGATCGTTATTGCGCTCGAAGACAGAAAACCACAGCTGGTGGGCGCTGGCGCTGATCACAGCGAACAGGCTGGCCAAGCCGAGTAGGCCAGTCGTCTTGATGTTGCTTAACTCGGGATCAAGTCGCAGGTAGGTGATGGCGACTCTTCTGGCAAATAGTGGCGAGAGACCCGATATGAGCGCGGTTCCAATCGAAAAAATGGAGAGGGGAACATCGTAGTTGACCAAAACGATGATGAATGAGCCCAATACAATACCCAGAGCGCCCAACCAGCCGGCCAGCAACACGGCGGCGAGCCGAATGCCACTGGGTATAAAAATCCAGTTGACCCCAAATGAGCTCTCCAACTCGGTGAAGAGGCGGAAGTTTAGTTGAAAGCCAAGAAAATAGATGAGGGCAGTGGCGGCAACGATGAATAGGCTTTGGGAAACGTGCTTCATGGGGTGTTTATTGTTTTGATGTGTTTTTTATGATGCACATTAAGGCTGAGATTGTAGTTGTTTGAGCCCGTTTGGACCGTGACCGCCCTCGTTAGCCCTAAAGGGTTCGGTGGTGCGGTTGCCAAAAAGAAAGAAAGTAGTCTGCGTTTATGGCGATTCAATGGTTTCCGGGTCACATGCACCTCACTCGTAAGGCGATTGAGGAGCGCATCAAGGGCATCGACGTGGTGATTGAGATGCTGGACGCGCGCTTGCCCGGATCGAGTGCCAATCCGATGTTGGCCGAGCTGATTCAGGGCAAGCCAACGCTCAAGGTACTGAGCAAGCAAGATATGGCGGCCCCAGATCGTACGGAGCAGTGGCTGACGCATTACAACGCCCAGTCGGGCGTGCGTGCGATTGCAATTGACGCGAGTATCCAAGCACCAGCGAAAACCCTGATTGAGGCCTGCCAACAGCTGGCACCCAACCGAGGCGGCGTGCACAAACCCATGCGTGTGCTGATCTGCGGTATCCCCAACGTCGGCAAGTCGACGTTGATCAATACCTTGAAGGGCAAGCGGGCGGTCAAAACCGGTGATGAGGCGGGTGTGACCAAGCTCGAGCAACGTGTGACGCTCGCACCTGACTTCTACCTTTACGATACCCCCGGTGTTTTGTGGCCGCGCATCATTGTGGCGCGCAGTGGCTACAACTTGGCAGCCAGTGGCGCGATTGGGGTGGCTGCGTTTGACGAGGAAACGGTGGCACTCGAGCTACTGGACTACCTCATTACGCATTACCCGGATGCGGTTGCGCATCGCTACAGCATTGCCAATGTCGCTGATTTTGTGGACACGGACTTGCTAGATGAGATCGCGAGGAAGCGCGGCGCCATCCAAAGTGGTGGGCGCATCAATGTGACCAAAGCGGCGGAGATTGTGATTCACGACTTCCGCGCGCAAATGCTTGGCCGTATCAGCCTAGAGACCCCNGACGAATTTGCGGCNTGGTTGGCCGAAGGCGAGCAGTTAGACGCCGAGCGCACGGTGCGCAAGGAGGCGACCAAGAAGGCCAAAAAGCAAGCCCGCCAAGCGGTCAAAAATGGACGCAACCCCGCATAAAATCGAACTTACCTGCGATGCTGTCACCTCTCACATAGGACGCCCCATGCCACGTTTTGCCGCCAATCTCTCGATGTTGTACACCGAGCAACCCTTTCTCGACCGGTTTCAGGCTGCGGCCAAGGATGGCTTTGAGGCGGTGGAGTACCTGTTTCCTTACGACTTTGCGCCCGAGGTGCTGGCCCAACAGTTGCAGGCTCATGGGTTGTCACAGGTCTTGTTCAATGCGCCGCCTGGGGACTGGGACGGTGGTGAGCGCGGTCTGGCGTGTTTGCCGGGGCGGGAGTCTGAGTTTCGCAGCGGCATTGAAAAGGCATTGACCTACGCGCGCCTGCTGGACTGTCCGCGCATTCATGTGATGGCGGGCTTGGCGCCCGCCGGTGTCGACCAGCAGGTGTTAAGCGAGACCTACGAGACCAACCTTGCTTGGGCCGCCACGCAAGCCGCGTTACAGGGCCGTGATGTGCTGATTGAGCCNATCAACACCCGTGATATCCCCGGATTCTTTTTGAACTACCAAGCGCAAGCGCATGAGATCGTGCAGCGCATTGGGATGGACAATATCAAGGTGCAAATGGATTTGTACCACTGCCAAATCATGGAAGGCGACGTGGCGATGAAGATTCGNCAGTACCTGCCGACGGGACGGGTCGGGCACTTCCAGATCGCTGGCGTGCCCATGCGCCATGAGCCCGATGTTGGTGAGTTGAATGTCGGCTATTTGTTTGACGTCCTCGACGAGGTCGCCGCCGCNTGTGANTGGTCTGGCTGGGTGGGTTGTGAGTATCGCCCCGCCAAGGGCGTTGCACCCAACGCAACGTCTGACGGCTTGGGGTGGCTGCGAGACGCGCAGGCCTCACGCCCACCCCAGACCCAAGCGTAAGCACACGTGCCCCAGCCTCAGCCTAAGCCCACACCCACGCCCATGCAAACAAGCGACGACCCAATAAAATTTTTGCGCCATTTGTTTGATGTGGCGGTGACACGTGCCTCGCCCTTGGCGAACATGCGCGACGCCTTGCCGCCTGTCCCCAGCAGTGGGAAGACCTGGGTGATTGGCGCGGGCAAAGCCGCGGGCGCGATGGCGCAGGCCTTAGAGGAGCTGTGGCCGGCAGATGCGCCCTTGAGTGGTGCCGTGGTTACTCGCTACGAACACACACCGCCGCGTTCTGAGCGGCTTTCTGGGCGTGTACCGCGGATTCATATTTTGGAGGCCGCCCACCCCGTACCCGACGCCGCTGGGGTCGCTGCGGCACAGCGCATGCTGGCGATCGCTGAACAAGCCCAGGCGGGGGACTTGGTCATTTGTTTGATGTCTGGCGGCGGCTCTGCTCTGTTGACCGCGCCGGCGGCGGGACTGAGCTTGGCGGATAAGCAGCAGCTGAACCAAGCCTTGCTCGACAGCGGTGCGGGGATTGGTGACATGAATTGCGTGCGCAAGCACCTCAGCGCCATCAAGGGCGGCCGACTCGGGCTCGCCTGTGCGCCAGCGACACTCGTCACGTTGGCGATTAGCGACGTGCCGGGTGATGATGTCGGCGTGATTGCGAGTGGCCCAACGGTGCCTGACGAGACGACTTGCGCAGACGCCTTAGCCATTTTGGCGCGCTTGGGTATCGATCTGCCCGCGCCGGTGATGGCCGCGCTGCGAAGCGGTGCGCTGGAGTCGCCAAAACCGGCGAACCCGATCTGGCAAGGGCACACCGTGCGCTTGATTGCGACACCAGCGGAGTCGCTGCGTGCGGCCGCAGAGGCGGCTGAGGCCATGGGCGTGCGTGCCTATGTGTTGTCGGATGACTTGGAAGGGGAGTCGCGTGAGGTTGGTCGCGTGCACGCGGCATTGGCGAAGGCGGCGGCGAATCCGCCCAGTGGGTCGTCTGCCTTCTCCGCTTTTCAGGCGCCTTGCGTGATTTTGAGTGGCGGAGAGACGACCGTGACGATGGCAAAGCACGCGCAGCAACAGGGGCTACCGCGTGGACGTGGCGGGCGCGCCGCCGAGTTTTGCTTGGGGCTGGCTCAGGGGCTGAACGCGGTACCCGGTGTTTGGGGGCTGGCCGCTGATACCGATGGCATCGACGGTGTCGAGTCCAACGCGGGTGCGGTCGTGACGCCAGACACGCTCAAACGGGCGCAGCAGGCCGGTGTCAAACTGTCGGATTGCCTCGCGCGCAACGACAGCTACGGTTATTTCTCAGCCATCAACGACTTGGTGGTCACCGGGCCGACCCACACAAATGTGAACGACTTTCGAGCGATCCTCATTCTTCCTGATCAAAAATAGCGTTAACCTTGGTGTTGCGCTGAATCCGACCAACCTGACCGCCCGTAACCCGCATGACAACGCCCCGCCTACAGATCAAAGGACTCACCAAGCGCTACCCCAGCGTGGTGGCCAATGACGACGTCAGTTTGTCGGTGCAACCGGGTGAAATTCACGCGGTACTCGGCGAAAACGGCGCAGGTAAGTCGACCTTAATGAAGATGATTTATGGCGCCGTGCAGCCTGACGGCGGCAGCATCGCTTTTAACGGTGAGACCGTGGTTGTGCGCAACCCGCAGGCAGCGCGCGCGTTAGGGATCGCGATGGTGTTCCAGCACTTCAGCCTGTTTGACACCCTCACGGTGGCTGAAAACGTGTGGTTGGGCTTGGACGCCCAAATGGGTTTGGCACAGGTGCAGGCAGCGATTACAGAAAAGGCCCAAGCCTACGGCCTGGATATTGATCCCCTGCGACCGGTTCACACCTTGAGCGTGGGGGAGCGGCAACGGGTTGAGATTATTCGCGCCCTATTGACTGAGCCGCGGTTACTCATTCTGGATGAGCCCACGTCGGTGTTGACGCCGCAAGCGGTGACCAAGCTGTTTGTCGTCTTGAGGCAATTGGCTAAAGAGGGGTGCAGCATTGTGTACATCAGCCACAAGCTGCACGAGATACGCGACCTCTGCTCGGCCTGTACCGTGTTGCGGGGCGGGAAAGTCACCGGGGTGTGTAACCCCCAAGAAGAAAGCAATGCTTCTCTGAGTCGCCTCATGATTGGGGCTGAGCCGCCTGCGCTACCGGAACGTGCCGAGGTATCGGGCGCAGTGGTCTTGGCGGTGCAACACCTAGCCGTTCCTTCGGAAGACCCGTTTGGCACCACCTTGCGCGATGTGTGCTTTGAGGTCAGAGGGGGAGAGGTGCTGGGGGTCGCTGGTGTGTCTGGCAACGGCCAAGCCGAGTTGGTGCGCCTGTTGTCGGGGGAAGATGGGCGCGCCCAAGCGCAAATGATTCAAATGGATGGGCAATCCGTGGGGACGGCCCCGCCGGCCGTTCGGCGACTTGCCGGGTTACACGTGGTACCCGAAGAGCGGCTGGGTCGTGGCGCGGTACCTAGCCTGAGCCTGGCGCAAAACCTATTGCTCACGCGCACCGAGGCGGTGAAGCCGTCGGGCTGGATTGACTTGGCCGCGCTGCGGCGTCAAGCGGCGCACATCATTACCAGCTTTCGCGTTAAGGCGGGTGGCCCTAGCGCCGTGGCGCAGTCCTTGTCAGGTGGGAACTTACAAAAATTCATCGTGGGTCGTGAGATGGCCGCCCAACCGCGCCTACTCATCCTGAGTCAGCCGACGTGGGGTGTCGATGTGGGGGCGGCGGCGCAGATTCGTACCGCGATTTTGGCGTTGCGTGATGCAGGGTGTGCCGTGCTCTTAATTAGCGAGGAGTTAGAGGAGTTGTTTGCCCTTAGCGACCGTTTGGTGGTCATGGCCAAGGGCCGGCTGTCACCCTCTCTGCCGATAGCTGAGGCCAGCGTCGAGACCATTGGCTCGTGGATGTCTGGGCTATGGGAGGTCACCAATGATTGAGTTAAAGCCGCGCGCAGAGGCTTCTGTTTTTTGGACGTATGCCTCGCCTGTCTTGGCCTTGTTGCTGACCGTGTGCATTGGCTTGGGTATTTTTGTGGCCCTAGGAAAAGACCCCATCCAAGGGCTACTGGTGTTTTTCTGGGAGCCGATTAAAAGCACCTACGCATTGAGCGAGTTGTTGGTGAAGGCCACGCCTCTGTTGTTAATCGCGCTGGGTTTGGCTGTTTGTTTTCGCAGCAATGTCTGGAATATTGGTGCGGAGGGTCAGTACGTGATGGGCGCAGTCGCCGCGGGCGGTATGGCGCTGACGGCGGATGCGACCAGCACGGGCTGGATGGTGCCAGCGGTTTTATTGGCAGGCGTTGCCGGCGGGATGTTTTGGGCAGGTATCGTGGCGTTCTTGCGTGACCGGTTCAATGCCAATGAAATTCTTGTCAGTCTGATGTTGGTGTACGTGGCCATTCAACTGCTTCAATACGTCGTATACGGTCCGTGGAAAGATCCGAACGGGTACAACTTCCCACAAACTAAAACCTTTGACGCGGTAACCAAAGTGCCGCGTTTGCTGGACGGCTCACGGGTCACCATTGGTCTGTTACTGGCGCTGATCGGAGCGGGAGCGGTGTGGGTTTACCTCTACCGCACGCGCGCGGGCTTTGCCCAACAGGTGGGTGGTTTGGCACTTGCGGCGCGGTACGCGGGTTTTTCATCGCGCCGTGCGCTGTGGGTGGCCTTGTTGATCAGTGGCGCATTCGCGGGGCTAGCGGGGGCGCTGGAGGTGGCTGGCCCCATCGGACAACTCACACCGTATGTGCCCGCAGGCTATGGGTTTGCGGCCATTATTGTGGCCTTTGTTGGACGGCTGCATCCCGTGGGGGCTGTGTTTTCTGCGGTGCTGATGAGCATCTTCTATATCGGGGGCGAGTTGGCGCAATCGCGGTTGGGCTTGCCCAAGTCGATTACCGGCGTCTTCCAAGGCCTGTTGCTGTTTGCGCTCTTGGCCTGCGACATCTTGATCGCCAAGCGGCTGGTTTGGAGTAAACGTCTATGAGCAGTGCCCTATTAATCGCCGCAGCCTTGGATGCCGGCACGATTCTGGCCTTGGCCTCGTTGGGACTCTTGATTAACGAGAAGGCGGGTATTTTGAATCTCGGTGCGGAAGGCATGATGCTGTGCGCCGCGTTGGCCGGATTTGCCACCGTGGTACACACCGGCAGTGCGGTCGCCGGTTTCGCCGCCGGCATGGTCGTCGGGGGGCTGTTGGCCGGGTGCTTTGGGGTGCTGGTCATTTGGTTGGGGACCAATCAATATGCGACCGGTTTGGCATTGAGTCTCTTCGGAGCGGGGCTATCGGCGTTTGCGGGTACGGCCTACGTGCAAGAGAAATTACCTGAGGCCCTGCACTTTAAAGTGCCCTTTCTTGGCGATTTGCCGTTTGTGGGTCCCGCGTTCTTCAACCAACACCCTGTGGTGTATCTGGCGATTGCCATCACGCTTGGACTCATGTTCTTTTTGTTTAGAACGCGTGCTGGCTTGGTCCTGCGCAGTGTGGGCGAGTCGCCTGAGTCTGCCCATGCGTTGGGCTACAACGTACGGCTGATTCGTTTAGGCGCTGTGGTGGCGGGCGGGGCGCTGTGTGGTTTGGCGGGCGCCTATGTGGCCACGGTGTATACCCCGTTGTGGGTAGAAGGCATGATCGCGGGCAAGGGCTGGATTGCCCTGGCGTTGACCACGTTTGCGACCTGGCGCCCTATGCGGGTGCTGCTTGGCGCCTATTTATTTGGCGCGGTGACCATGTTGCAATTTCACTTGCAAGGCATGGGCGTGCACATTTCCAGCCAGTTTTTGAATATGCTGCCTTACCTAGCCACCATTTTGGTGTTGGTGCTGATTTCGCGTAATCCACAATGGATTCGCTTGAATATGCCCCAAAGCATTGGAAAACCATTTCATCCGAGTTCATAATGTCCGTTTTGACGGTCAAAGTTTCCTTTTTTTGTTGTCGAATTTTTAGGAGTGTTTGCATGATGACTACCCGATTTAAAGCACTGACCAAAGTCAGCGCGCTTGCAGCAATTGCTGCGATTGCTGCCGGCTCTTTGGTGGGCTGTGGTGAGAAAGAACAAGCCGCAGCACCAGCGGCGGCTGAGACTGCGCCGTTGAAGGTCGCGTTTGCCTACGTTGGCCCGGTGGGCGATGGTGGCTGGACGTATGCCCACGACCGCGCACGCGCTGCCATCCAGGCTGAGTTTGGCGACAAAATTGTGACGTCTTACGTCGAGAACGTACCTGAAAGCGCGGATGCTGAGCGTGTCATCCGTGACATGGCCAGCCAAGGTAACAGCCTCATTTTTGGTACCACCTTCGGTTACATGGAACCCATGTTGAAGTTGTCACCTGACTTTGCGGACGTGAAGTTCGAACACGCGACAGGCTACAAAACCGCTGGCAACATGCGGACCTATGACAGCCGTACCTACCAAGGCGCCTACATGGCGGGTGTCATTGCCGGTGCAATGACCAAGAGCAACACCTTGGGCGTGGTCGGCTCCATTCCAATCCCAGAGGTCATCCGCAACATCAACAGTTTCACCATGGGTGCGCAGTCGGTTAACCCGGCTGTGACGACCAAAGTGGTATGGGTGGGCGAGTGGTTCAATCCACCAAAAGAAACCGAAGCGGCGCAGTCTTTGATTAACGGTGGTGCGGACGTGTTGATGCAAAACACCGACTCGTCAGCCGTGCTTCAAACTGCAGAAAAGAATGGCAAGCGTGCCTTTGGTTGGGACTCTGATATGACCGCCTACGCACCCAAGGCGCACCTGGGTTCGGCCATCATTGACTGGGCGCCCTACTACCGCAAGGCCGTGAAAGAGGCGCTGGACGGCACGTGGACAACGGGTACGTCTTGGTGGGGCGTTAAAGAAGGCGCCATCGACATGGTGTCGGTTGCAGAGGATGTGCCTGCGGATATCAAGGCCAAAGTCGACGGTATCCGTGCCGGCTTTAAGGACGGTAGCTTTGCGGTGTGGACAGGTCCTATTGTGGACAACACGGGCAAAGAGCAAATCGCCGCAGGTGTAACGGCGGATGATGGCTTCCTCGGTGGCATCAAGTTCTACGTCAAGGGCGTGGAAGGCCAAGTGCCTGGAAACTAAGCGCTTGCGGTAACGCCGCAATCCTTGAATGGCCAGCGCCTCGGCGGCTGGCCATTTTTTTTGCGTTGGCACCGGTTGCGCCTCGCCTATGGCGACTGCCTCTAAAATGCGTGTCTGAACCAAGTGAGGACTGTATGAGTATCAAGAGCGATAAGTGGATTCGAAAAATGGCCGAGAGCCACGGCATGATTGAGCCGTTTGAGCCGGGTCAGATGCGTGAGGTGGATGGCAAGCGCATCATCAGTTACGGCACGAGTAGCTACGGCTACGATATTCGCTGCGCACCTGAGTTCAAGGTGTTTACGAATATTCACAGCACCGTGGTCGATCCTAAAAATTTTGATGAAAAAAGCTTCGTCGACTTTCACGGCGACTCTTGCATCATCCCGCCCAACAGCTTTGCGCTGGCGCGCACCATGGAGTATTTCCGTATTCCGCGTAACGTGCTGACGATTTGTTTGGGTAAGAGCACCTATGCCCGTTGCGGCATCATCGTGAACGTGACCCCCTTTGAGCCCGAGTGGGAAGGCTATGTCACGCTGGAGTTTTCTAACACCACGCCGCTGCCGGCAAAAATATACGCNGGGGAGGGCTGTGCCCAGGTGTTGTTCTTTGAGAGCGATGAGGTGTGTGAGGTGAGCTACAAGGACCGCGGGGGCAAGTATCANGGGCAGGTCGGGGTCACCTTGCCCAAGACCTAAAAGCGCAGGGGGGGCCGATTGTGGTGATTTGCCCACATCTACCTGCGCTGAATGCACCCTGNGGGTGCTTACAAGGGGTTCTCTTGGGTTTCACGTTGCCCTGATNGGTTGCTTCAAAGCAAACGTGTAACAATCTAGGGCTACATGACCGAATCTTTCTCAGAACTGTCCTTAGCACCGTCATTGGCTAAGGCCGTAGCCAAAATGGGCTACGAGACCATGACCCCCATTCAAGCTCAAGCCATCCCTGTGGTGTTGCAAGGGCGCGACGTGATGGGGGCCGCGCAAACNGGTACCGGTAAGACCGCTGCTTTTTCACTGCCTTTGTTGCAACGCTTGTTGCGTCACGAGAACGCGTCTGCCTCACCGGCACGCCACCCCGTGCGTGCCTTGGTGCTGCTGCCCACCCGTGAATTGGCTAGCCAGGTGGCGGACCAAATTACCCAGTACGCCGAGTTCACCAACCTGCGTTGTACCGTGGTGTTTGGTGGCATGGACATCAAGCCCCAAATCGCTGAGCTGCGAAAAGGTGTGGAGGTGTTGGTTGCCACACCGGGGCGCTTACTCGACCACATTGAGGGCAAGAGTGCGGTGTTGAATCAAGTGGAGTACGTGGTACTCGACGAAGCCGACCGCATGTTGGATATTGGTTTTTTACCGGATCTCCAGCGCATACTCAGCCACCTGCCCAAAAAACGCACGACCTTGCTGTTTTCGGCTACTTTCTCCACTGATATCAAGCGCTTAGCGAACAGCTACTTGCAAGATCCAGTGACCATTGAGGTCGCGCGTTCCAATGCCACCGCGGCAACGGTGGAGCAGCGTTTCTACAGCGCCAGCGGCGAGGATAAGCGCCTTGCCTTGTTGGCGCTCATTAAACAGCACGATGTGAAACAGGCATTTGTGTTTGTGAATAGCAAACTAGGCTGCGCCCGTCTGGCGCGCAACCTAGAGCGTGATGGCCTGCGCACGGCTGCCATGCACGGTGACAAGAGCCAAGACGAGCGCCTCAAGGCACTCGCTGCCTTTAAGGCCGGTGAGGTTGATCTATTGGTCTGTACCGATGTCGCAGCGCGCGGCTTGGACATCAAAGATGTGCCGGTGGTGTTCAACATCGATTTGCCCTATAACGCCGAAGATTATGTGCACCGCATTGGTCGCACGGGCCGTGCGGGCGCATCTGGTTTGGCAATTTCTTTGGTTTCTAGCAGCGATGGCCGTTTTTTGGGTGACATCGAGAAACTGATCAAGATCAAGGCGGAAGTCGAGGCGATAGAAATGCCTGTGGCGTCCGGGCGTGCGCCGCGAGACGACAGGCGCCCCCGTGAGGATAGGGGCCAGCAGGACCGACCGCGTCGTGAAGAGCGTATCGACAAGCGTGACGATGACCGCATGGCCAATCGCGCAGAGAGCCGTGATCCCAAGGCGCGCTATCAGCCGGTTCGTCAGACCAAGTCAGACCCCTTGTTTGATAAGCCCTATGAGCCCAGCTTGCCGCCAGAGACGACGCCAGCCTGGGAGGCGGCGCCTAGCGCGAAACCACGCGGTATTTCCGCCAATATCAAGTCGCGTCGTAAAGTCGCGGCGCTGTTTAAATCCACGGTGTGAGGCCCGAGGCGCGCATGCGTCGCGGTGCGTTGCATCAGCGCGGTGTGTGGCGTTTCTTCAGTCCGGTTGCTGCGCTTGTGCGCATGGCTGGTGGGTCAATATCACGTCGGGGCGGTGGGACGTAATTTCCGCCGCTGTCAAACACCCCCCCCAGACGCATCCGTTATCGAGTGGTAAAACCATGGGCGGCTTGAACGCACCACTGGACGGCTTGTTCAGTGTGGACCAGTGCCCAAAGGCGATGCGCTCGGTACGCGTTTGTCGCGTGGGTATGGCATACCACGGCATCAAACCGGGTGGCGCGGTTTGCGCGTCGCCCTTGTGCACGAAGTCCATGCGACCATCCGCATCACACAGGCGCAGGCGTGTCAGGGCATTAATGACCATGCGTGTTCTGTCAAAGCCCTGCCAGTGGCGCGCTTGCTCCTCCGCGCTTAGCCATTGCTGCGGGTGGTTGCCATACATGTCAGCAAAAAATGCGAGATGCGTCTCACCCCGCAACACGGTCTCAGCCTCTTGTGCGAGTGTCATGGTTTGCTCGACCGTCCATTGGGGTAAGACCCCGGCATGGACCATCAGCCACCCGTGCGCATGGACAGCGAGGGGGCAGTGGCGCAACCAGTGCAGTAATGCGCTACGGTCGGGTGCCTGCAGCATGTCATCCAGCGTATCTTGCCGCTTGGTTGGCGCTCCGGTGAGCGCGACGGCGAGTAGGTGTAGGTCATGGTTGCCTAGCAGGCAAACCGCACTGCT
>JGI26082J51739_10000630_pt1 | contig 22276 bp, 21 predicted proteins | sample SaaInl5LU_22_DNA_FD_51739 | JGI IMG/M metagenome (IMG submission 51739)
AAGACTCGGAGTGGTTTCAGTTTTACATTGCGAACAAATCCGAATTTGAAACGAGCAGCGGGTCAACGCTAGAAAATTATATGCGGTGGGAGTTAGACTACTTTGAAGAGCAGTTGGGACAAGAACTTCAGTTTGAGCGTAAAGCATGTGTGATAGGGGATCTCCGCGCAAATTTTTGGCATTTCAATCATCCCGCAGTTTCAATTCAAGATATGGCAACTGCTATAAAAACCACTTACTTTTTAGATGCAGTGTATGCAGGACTTATATATCGATTTTCATATGCTTCGATTAGTGGAGACGATACGCAGGCATTTCAAGTTTTAAGCGAAATTGCTCGTAATCTAAATTTTTATGAAAATGGTCTTGACGTAGAGAAGCTTCAGTCTAATATCATACTGGGCAAAAATTATTACCAGGACTAAATCAAAAGGTATGGTTGGTGAACAAGTGAGATTAAAAAAAATAAAATTTATATTAGCATAGGGTATATAAACGTTGGCAAACATTATGAAATACAATAATTTACAAAAACAATTATCTATGAATAAAATTATCAAAACAATAAGTATTGTATCATTCCTTTTAATTACCCTAATTTCTGCAGTACACGGTCAAACAACAGAGGAACAAAAAGAAGCGATGGAGCATAATCAAGAAATCTATGAAAGTATGCTGGAAGCTGAATTGGAGGATGGATTCTCAATTTTTAATTCTACAAATTTGAAAATTAGTTTCACGTGTTTCTTCGAGTATGAAAATTTCACAGATGAACTTGAGCCATACAATCCTCAAAAAGAAAATTTTGAAGATATCACTGGTAAGTCTGGAATTGGTTATGGTTTAAAGGATAGAAAGCAATACTTAAATATACCCGAATATATTGAGTTCAAGCCAACCCCTGATTCAAAACCTGAACGGGTACAAATAGATGGATGGGGTTTTTATACGTGTTATGTATTTTACATTTCAGAGGGACAACTTAAACTTGGAAAACATAATAACTAAATCAAATATTTGCTAACAATAAATAAACTGCATTAAAACGCAGTTTATTCGCACCGTTAGTGCAAGTTTTAGTCTTGTTTTAGCTTAATATTTCTAATTTTAAAACAGTAATGTTTGGCTTAATGCCGAAGAGGCCCATGAACTATACAATCAACAACATAATACTTGGTTTCTTTTTAATTTTATTCTTGCTGTCTTGTGACAGTCGTAGCATAGAGAAAACTATTTCTTTTTATCATTGGAAGTCAAAAGCAGTATTTCCGGAATCATACAATAATGCTATACAAAAGTCAAGTACCAATAAAATTTATATGCATTTTTTTGATGTAGTAAGCGCAAAAGAATCATCTTGGGAAAATGATGGAGTATTTCCAACATATGTTTTAAAAAGTGTTTCATCAGAATATCAAAAATTTGACATTGTACCTGTGGTGTACATTACCAATAAAGTCTTTAAGACGAATAATTTAGATATTGAAAACTTATCGGAAAGAATAGGGATGTTAATTAATCAGATAAGCATGAAGCAGTTCGGGAGAGAAATTAATCATATTCAAATTGATTGTGACTGGACATCGAGTACGAAGTTCGCGTATTTTGAATTTTTGAGGCACCTCGATAAGTCATTTGAAATTGATGTAACCATCCGATTGCACCAAATAAAGTATCAGGAGAAAACAGGAGTACCACCTGTAAGCAGTGGAACTCTAATGTTGTATAATGTTGGTGATTTAAAGAATCAAAATCAAAATTCGACCTTAGAGAGTGAAATCGTTGAGAATTATATTTATGATTATACCGAATATCCTCGTCCTTTAAATTTAGCATTGCCATTGTTCTCCCAGACCGTTGTTACAAACAACAGGAATGAGATAAAACTTATCAATACAGCGGAAAGAGAAATGTTAGAAAATGATAGTCATTTTAGAAAAATTGATAACATCAACTTTAAAGTTGTAAAAGACACGCTATATAGGGGTTTTTTTCTTTACGAAGGTTACAACTTAAAGTTAGAAGAAATTTCAGTAGACGAAATTTTAGCTTCTTATAGAATTATCGAAGAAAGCAATTTGAATGTCAATGAGATCATTTTTTATCACCTCCATGAGGATGCAATACTTGGTGATGAGTTAACCCGAATAATCGATGATTTATGAAGAAACTTACAGGTGTATTATTAGTACTATTCACAACTAATTTATACGCAGGATGGGATGGGTATGATGGGTGGAGCTTCTATAGTTTGTTCAAACAGACGAATATCTCTGCAGAGGAATACTATCCGTTTTTAAGAGAAGATTACTCAAGCTATTATGGCGAATCTTATTATTCAAAACATAAATTTCCTAATCATCAAGGAAATATTTTGGCATGGAGTGCATTACTCCAAAACTGGAGTTTAGATGATATAGAGAGGGCTATTTATTATCCCAATGATTTCAGCTGGCAAAACAAAACGCAAGCCATAGAGCGAAGAGCGAAAAAGTATATCACTTTTGCTATCAAATGCAGTAATACTTTAGCCTTTAGAAACGATTTGAATTCTTGGAACTATGATGAGATCTTAAGAAAGGAGAGGCCTAACACCGATAAACTATTGATTGATGGATATAATTTTTTAAATAGCGAGAATAATCAGCAGCTACAGGCACGTTATTATTATCAAATAATCCGAATTCTTCATTATGCCGAGATGCACAAAGAAGCAATAGAGCTCTTTGATGAAAAAATTTATAATAAATTCCCTAAAGACGAAATATATTATTACACCTTGGATCATATCGCGGGATGCTATTTCTCTTTGGGTGATTATGACAAATCTGCCTGTTTATTCGCAGAAGTTTTTAGTAATAGTTTGGATAGAAAAAAATCTGCCTTTGAAAGTTATAATTTGTGCACAAACAAAAATGCTGATGGTTACGCACAAGTTAAGGGAATTGAGGATGAAAAGAACCTTTTGGTGCTTAAAAGTCTGCGCAATTTTGCAGATGAGGACATTAACATAAGAAAGTTAATTGAATTGGATGCAAATGACAATAAAGTTGAATTGCTTTTTATGCGTGCATTAAACAATGTTGAAAGAAAAGTATGGCCAAAAAACATTGGTTTTGGTGATGAAACGCTCCCTTTTTTAGAGGATGAATTTATGCGTAGAAAACTTTTTTCGATAGCCGAAAAACAAATACAGAACGAGCGTGTAACAAACAAAGATTTTTGGCGCTTATCAAAATCATATTTGTCCTTCATTTCAAATAATCTTAAATCTGCAACAGATGAATTAGAGAAAGTAAGCACATTCCCTGAGCAAAAAGCTTCGTTGTCCATGTTGTATGAGGTGTTTAGTTGGAACGAGCTGTCAGAGAGCAATGAGAACTACCTATATTCGATATTAAAATCCTTACCTGCTAATGAAAATTGGATCGGAGACCCTGATAATGATTTGCGAAATATAATTCTCGATAGAGTAGCCCATATATATTATAAAAACAATCATCTTGCCAAAGCATTTTTAACTCATAATCCCCTTGACCATGTAAAAAATATTCACTCATTAGAACTACTCAATGACCTAGAGAAACTTTACTATAAATTAAAAAAATCAAATTACGAGAACCACCTGATTTATCAGAAAAAGGCGAATCAAAATTATATCGATTATATCAATCAACAAAAAGGTATTTATTATCTATACGAGCAAGAGCCAGCAGTGGCCTTAGTGTATTTTGATAAAATTACAAACCTCAAAGAGCGCAAACTTATTCCGAATACTATTTTCAGTAATAGTATTATGGAATGTTTCAGTTGTAGCGTTGATGATGTGATGGATAATGAAGTTTATAAGGCAGAAGTATTTTCATTTATAAAAAAAGATTTTACGAGAAAAGAATTAGCTGTCTATTTGATTAAACTAATAGAACTCACATCGAATAAAAGTCAATGGAAGGTAAAACTGGCGAACTATTTATTAGCAAATTATTACTACAATATTTCGAATACCGGCTACTACAGAGGTTTGTTAACTGAAAATACGAATTTGGTGAGTGGCATATTCATTAGCAACGCAAAAACAAGTAAAGAATACATATCGGAAAAATCTGGATATAATCTTAAAGATATTTCTGGGAATAACAAACTTCAAAAACACTATTTTAAACTCAGTAATGTGGCGTTAAAGTATTATCAGCATGTGATAGATCATTCAACAGATAAAGAACTGAATGCAAGATGTACCTTCTTAATGGCAAAATGCGAGCTAAACGAGTTTTATAATAGTGGGAGTGAGGATACTTTTGATTTGGTATATAAATACAAAAGTTGGAATGATAATGAATACAGCGCTAAAGTGCAATTACCCAAAAGTAGAAGCTACAGCTTATTAAAAGAAAAATACACGGATACTGAATTTTACAAAATGATTATCAAAGAATGTAGTTATTTTCGGTACTACAGTAATAATTATTAGCAGTGAAAGATCGAAAGCCTCACAATGTATCACTTCGGTTTTGAATTATGGGAATCCAATGACCATACAAGGAGAATAAATGGATACAATATTTTGGATTTGTGTTAAAATCATGCAAATCATGAGCGATATGCTTGGTATAACCTACCAGCAGTTAAATGTTATACTTTTTGTAATTCTTCATCCAGCCATCACCATATTTTTGTTTTTCAAGCTTCGAAAGTATAAACGACTTTGTAAAGAACAACAATCCAGTGAATCTGTGCGGAGTTAAGGAAACAAAAACGAATGCTATTACGTTAAGAAGAATAGGGAAGTTGAAGCGTGATATATTTTTTTATAAAAGCATTCATTTTTCAGTGTAATACCTTAAAGCTACGGTGTTTATGTTGTACCTTAGGCATCGAAATTACACATTTCAAATAACTCCTTATTTTAAACAAATTGGAAGAAATTTTATCTGCTTTATTGGTTATTGGTTTTTCAACAGTGAAATTCCTGACAGGGATTGCGGCATCCTTGGGTTTTCAGCAGGGACTTATTCCAAGTTATATTAGTACGGTTGGTGGTGGTATTCTTGGCGTTTTCGTTTTTACTTTTTTTGGCGAAATTATTAATCACTGGTACAAGCGATTGTTTCCAAATAAGCAAAAGCGCATTTTTACTGGATGGAATCGATTTGTGGTTAAATTACGAAGGAGTTTTGGTTTACCCGGTATAGCTATGTTAACACCCTTATTGAGTATTCCCGTTGGTATTTTTCTATCCTTGTCTTTGACCAAAAATAAATGGAGGATTAGCTTATTCATGTTAATGTCCTTTACCATTTGGTCGACTATAATTTTTGTTCCTTATTACTGGTTTGGCATTAATATTCAGGAACTCGTTAAAGCTTGGTTCTAATACATGAATAATAAACTTACTCCGAATTCTCCTCAGAAATCTCAAGCATTTCGACCTTTAATCCTTGCTCTAATTTTGGCTGGAGGTATTTTACTTGGTTATTTTATTGGTGAGAATATGTCTGACAAGACACCAGTCTTTCAAGAATATCAATACAATAAAATTGATGATGTGCTGGATTACGTAGAACAAAACTACGTGGATTCCATCGATAGAAATGAATTAGAAAATAAGGCTATCGAAGAATTATTGATTGATTTAGATCCACATTCCTACTATATACCAGCGGAGGAGACGCAAAGTGTTGAGGAAGATATGCAAGGTAATTTTGAAGGCATTGGTGTTCAATTCAGGATAATAAAAGACACGATTAGTATAGAAAACACTATAGAGGGAGGACCATCCGAAAAAGCTGGTGTAATGGGTGGCGATAAGATTATTGCTGTGGAAGATTCAATTGTAGCGGGTGTTGGTGTAACGAATGGCGATGTGATGAAGCTATTGAAAGGACCCAAAGGCACCCAAGTGTCTATAACCGTTTGGCGAAGCGGTAAAGAAATTCCTTTTACCATTACACGGGATAAAATTCCTTTGTTTAGTGTGGATGCCGCATATATGTTGGATGAGATAAATGGATATATTAAGGTGAATCGATTTGCTGCAACAACCTACGAAGAGTTTATGGCAGGTGTGAGTTTTTTAAAAGATCAAGGAATGCGGAATCTTGTTTTAGATTTGAGAGGCAATCCTGGTGGCTACCTGCAAGCTGCGGTTGAAATGGTTGATGAATTCTTGGAAGACCGAAAACTAGTGGTATACACAGAAGGGCTTCATCAAGCGAAATATGAATATAAAACTTCCAGAAATGGGATCTTTGAAACAGGTAAACTGGTAGTTTTGATTGATCAAAATTCGGCTTCAGCTAGTGAGATTATGGCTGGTGCAATTCAGGATTGGGATAGAGGAACAATAATAGGAAGAAGAAGTTATGGTAAAGGCTTGGTGCAAAATCAACATGCCTTTCCAGATAATTCGGCATTGCGATTGACTGTGGCAAGATATTACACCCCTTCAGGTCGAAGTATTCAGAAGCCATATGAAGACTTAGCTGCCTATTACAAAGAGGTCGATGAGCGATTTAATAACGGGGAGTTATTGGGTACTGATTCAACGAATCATCAAAACGATTCTTTGGTATACTACACTTTAGTGGAAAAGCGACCTGTTTATGCTGGCGGTGGAATTGCACCTGACATCTTCATGCCTTTGGATACTACTTACGTGAATTTTTATGTTGCTGTGCTCAGACAGTACATTACACCGTTTTTGCATACTTACATGTCCCAAGAGAAGAGCTCATTTGCTAACTACACGGAGGATAGGTTCATCAAACAATACCAAATATCTGATGAATTGCTAATTGCTTTTGAAGCCTATGCTTCTCAAGAGGGTTTCAAAGGAGAGTTTTCAGAAGATCAAGTATATCTGTCTGGACTAAAACTTTTGATTAAAGCGAATTTAGCTCGACTATTGTTTGACAGAGAAAGCTTCTATAAAGTAGTAAATAGCGAATCGCCCATTATTGACAAAGCGCTGGAAGTATTAAAGTAATACTAAGAATTTTTCGAGTCTTTTGTTGTTGTTCTCTGCTGCTCGCGCATGCCTTTTTCGAAACATTTACGGCATCTTGGTTCGTAACTTTCTTTTTCACCGAGAAGGACGGTTTGCTCATCAGAAATTTTACGAAATGAATGAACGGCAATATCACCACACGGTACACAAATCGCGTGTACTTTTGTAATATAGTCCGCTATGCTCAACAGATAAGGCATCGGTCCAAAAGGCTTTCCCAAAAAGTCCATGTCTAATCCGGCGATAATAACCCGTGTACCTCGTTTGGCAAGTTTCTCACAAACGCTTACCAATTCCTTGTCGAAAAACTGGGCTTCGTCTATACCCACAACTTCTACATCGTTTGCAAGTAGCAAGATGTTTTCAGAGTGACTAACGGGTGTGCTGCGAATGCTATTTTGGTCGTGGGAAACCACTTCATTCTCATCATATCGAACATCAATTGCAGGCTTAAATATTTCTACCTTTTTATTGGCAATAATGGCACGCTTTAATCGTCTAATTAGCTCCTCAGTTTTTCCTGAGAACATCGATCCGCATACTACTTCAATCCAGCCCTTTTGTTCTTTATTAACGCTTGGTTCGATAAACATTGCCATAAAAATACAAGCTATTCTACGAAATTGCTTTCTTTGAATAAAATTTTTTCATTTATTTTCGTTCTTGCTAAAACATAAGGTATGTCACAAGAAAAAATTAAGGTTTTACTGGATAAAATAAATCTTCTCGTGAATGTCTTTATGAAAGATGGTTTGGAAAAAGTATCCACGTTGGAGAAAGATTTACTCACCGAACAAGTTCAGGAATTATTGCGCGAAGTTCAATCCTTAGCGCTAAAAGAATCCAGTATTGAGCAGATAACTTCTAATAAAAATGTACAAGTAAGTGAAACTGACAAGCAAGTTGAAGTAGAGGAAGGGAAAGAAGAAAAAGCCGATGAATCGAATAACGCAGAATTTGATTCCCAAGAAAAGAATATCGAGGAAAGTAAAAAATATAGTTCGAATAAACCTCAACGCAGTATCAAAGAAGTTATAGATTTGAATAAAAGCTTTATTTTGAAAGCAGATTTGTTTGCTAGTGATCAAAGTGCTTACAGCAGTTTTATTCAGTCTTTAGAAAAACAGGAATCCGAAAAAGCTTCGTTCGAATTGCTATTTGCTAAACAGCAAGAAATGAATTGGGATGAGGAGGATAAAGCATACCAACTATTATCACGTGCAATCGAAAAACGATTCTTACCCTTATTACACCAGTAAATGAAGAAGCTCGTAAAGAAGATATTTGAGCTGTTTGACGATAGTTTGTTTCGATGGATCGTAACATGGGCTTACTCCCAATATAAGCGTCCAAGAAAGGGCTACCAGCCGAATTACAAAATTCTTCTTACATACTTTGTTGCTCAGAAAGTATTGAGAATCAATGGTAATGTGCCTTGGCCCGTTCATTTCACTTCAAAAGTTATTGGTGCCGAATACATAGAAAAGGGTATCTGTTGTGATCCTGGAGATAATATTGGAATTTATATTAATGGTTTTGGAGGTATAAAATTGGGTAACAATGTCAATATTGGTCAAAATACTGTGTTAACGAGCACTAATCACTATAAATACGATCACAGAAAACTATCACATACTAAAGGGATTACTATAGGTGATAATGTTTGGATAGGGGCGAATTGTAGCATTGTGGCTGGAAGTAAAATAGGCGATAATGTGACTATAGGTGCTGGCTGTGTGATTCGGGGTGAAGTGCCAAGTAATTCTACGGTAATTCAAGGGGAGGAGAGTTTGCAGATTATCCCGAAAATCAAAGCGTATGAATGGGATTGTACCAAAGACGACTTGCTATGATTAAGCAAATGCTACAATCCAGTTTCCTTCGTCTATCTTCTGTTGTATTTGTTGGCAATCTAGCCGCACAATTTCTCATCTTTCTAGCTTATGCCTTGTTTGCCCGATTTTTCGAGATGATAGACATTGGAATTTACACGGTGTTTATTTCACTTTCGATTTTACTCGCTGTTCCCTCTACAGGAAGATATGAGCTAGCTATCATGTTGCCGAAGCAAAATAAAGAAGCACAAGGCCTTTTGAAACTCGCTTTAAGTTTATCCGCTGTGTTTAGCTTGCTTGTTTGGTTTTTACTTTATTCAATACCCTTTCAGACCTACATTTCTCGCTTGGCAAAAATTGAAGAGCTTATTCTTTGGTTGCCTGCTGGGGTTTTCCTAATGGCGTGTTTTCAGAGTTTTATTATCTACCACAATAGCAAAGGAGAGTTTAAGCTTAATGCTTTCATGAAGACTATTCAAGCTGCTTTGATGCTTGGATTGAGTTTTGTTTACACTCATTTTTTTGCCTTTTCTAGTTACACCTTAGTTATTGCTTGGATTACTAGTCAGGCTGTAATCAACCTGCTATATACTATACTACTGGTGACTGACAAGATTAAACATAGCTTTGAAGATTTGAAGCAGCTGATGCTCGAATATAAGCGTTATCCAATAGTCTCACTGCCGAGCAACTTTGTAAACACTTTTTCTGTAGAGTTACCCAATTATTTTATTCCCGCCTTTTGGGGGGCTGGTGTACAAACTTTGTACGCTTATGGAGCAAGAGTTGCAGGAATGCCTAGAAACTTTATTGGATCAGCAATAGGCGATGTATTTTTTAAACGTTCGAGTGATTTGGCTGTTGATGAGCCTCAAAACCTTTTGAAGCATCTGCGAAAAGTTAGTCTCTTACTCATTGGATTTTCATCACTTATTTATATATCCGGAATCTTGCTAGCGGATATTTTATTTCCTTTGGTTTTTGGGGCGGATTACATTGAAGCGGTTCCTTATTTTCGCTGGCTGGCGCTCGCTTCGATTTTTCTTTTTGTACAATCTCCGATTAGCACAATTAGTGATGTCATCAATCGGCTAGATGCTCCATTAATTTTTAATCTCGTGTCTATCCTGATAAAAACAGGGGTTTTAGTCTGGGCGGGCTATCGATTAGCAAATCCTGTTCATATGATTATGCTTTATTCGATAAGCACGGCCTTGTTAGCCCTGTTTTGGATAGTTTATCTACAATCTTTAACGAAGAAAGAAATTACAAATTCGGACGAATAATTACTTCGTTGATGGCCACTCGTTTTGGTTTGCTTAGCACATCGAGAATCGCTTCCGCAATATCTTCACTTTGAAGCGTTTCATTATTGAAAAAGTAATCCTTCATTTGTTTGGTCTGTTCATTAACTGCTGACTGTTCCAAAAATTCCGTTTGAACTGCGCCAGGGGAAATATTACATACTTTCACTTTGTCACGAAACTCCTTACGCATACCGATAGTAATGGCATTTACCGCATGTTTAGTTGCGCAATAAACCACTGTATTGGGAAATACTTCATGTGCCGCGACTGAAGCAATATTAATGATAGTGCCTTCACGTTTTAAAAGGTGGGGAAGGGCCTTGTGTATACAAGATAAGAGACCATTAACATTCACATTAAACATCCTGTGCCAGTCTTCTAATTTCCCTTCATGCATTGGTGCAACCATGCCTAGTCCGGCGTTGTTCACCAAGACATCAATAGCTCCAAATTTTTCAATGGATTCCTTTACTAGACGTTCAACATCAGCCACTTGAGTAACATCTGTTTGCACAATGTGATGATTTACATCTAACTCTTTCGACAAAGCATCTAGCTTTTCAATTCGACGAGCGGCCAGGACCACATTATAGCCATTTTTGTTTAATAATTTGGCGGTTGCTGCGCCAATTCCACTGCTTGCTCCTGTTATGATTGCTGTTTTCAATATAAGTTAATTTTGAGATTATAAATACGCAAAGTCTTATAAAAGATTTTTGCGCTAAAGTTATTTATCAGTTGATTTTTTGTTACAGAGAATAAAGTTCTAAATATAACCTTTTGACTCTCACTGGACGATATTATGTTATTATTAATCGTTGAACTTATTATTCAAAGTTTAATCATGTAAATTTGTAAAACACTTAAATCAAAATGTNATGAAAAATATAGCAGTAATAGGTGCTGGAACGATGGGTAATGGAATNGCNCATGTTTTTGCCCAAACTGGATACCAGGTTAGTTTAATTGATGTTTCGCAAAGTTCATTAGATAAAGGTATGGCAACTATTGCCAAAAATCTCGATCGTTTAATCGCCAAGGACAAAATTAGTGAGAGTGACAAAGAAGCGACCTTGAACCGTTTAGTGACTTTTACCAGCATAGCTGAGGGTGTTAAAGAAGCGGAGCTGGTTGTGGAAGCTGCCACGGAGAATGTAAATTTGAAATTGAAAATTTTTGAAGAACTAGAAGCTAGTACACCCGCAAACTGCATTTTGGCAAGTAATACTTCTTCAATTTCAATCACGAAAATCGCGAGTGCAACGAAGCGCCCAGATAAAGTTATTGGTATGCACTTTATGAATCCCGTTCCAATAATGAAATTGGTAGAGATAATTCGGGGATATTCGACTAGTGATGAAACCATGAAAACTATTGTTGAGATTACAAAGCAGTTGAATAAAATTCCTGTGGAAGCCAATGATTATCCCGGGTTTGTTTCCAATCGAATCTTAGTTCCTATGATTAATGAGGCTATATATACTTTATATGAAGGCGTAGCTGGAGTAGAGGAAATAGACCAGGTAATGATGCTTGGCATGGCTCATCCGATGGGACCTCTTCAATTGGCGGACTTTGTTGGGCTCGACGTTGCATTGTCTATTTGCAATGTATTGTATGAAGGTTTCGGAAACCCCAAATACGCTCCATGTCCCTTATTGGTAAACATGGTTCAAGCTGGAAAGCTAGGTGTTAAGTCAGGAGAGGGATTTTACAGTTATGCGGGAGGGTATAAGGATAAAAAAGTAAGTGCTCAGTTTGCGAAATAGTTTTTTTTTTAGCTCAAATGAAACTATTTGTTTAAGCTATCGTAAATAAGGGTAACAAAGCTTACGACAGCACTTTTTATTGGCAACAATAAAAATGAAAGGTCCCGCGGAAACGCGGGACCTTCTCGTTTAAATAACACCTAACTAATTCATTCGTCTTACTGAACCAAAGTATACACTAGTCATTAAAAGTAAAGCTAAGCTGCTCAATACAATGCTTTTAATTTTTGAATCTTGAAATACCTTATTTAAAGGAATTATACTTCCAGTATTGAATTTCTTATCCTTTCTTGATCGTTCTAGTTTTTTTGCATAGGTATCTACATAATAGTCGTATTCATCCATTTTCCAACCTGTCAAATAAGCTAACTCGTCTAATTCATTTTCTCGTCTATCTAAAACCATCTGATAGTAAGAAGAGGCTTGATCACAATCCAAATGTCCTTGAACCGGGTGATTCATAATGTATCTTCCCTGAAAATGTTCTTTGTTTGGGGTCGATTGAAAAAACAGATCTTGCGGAAAATGTTCTCTGTCGTATTTTACATGTAGACGTGTGATAAATAATTCGCCATTATAATTGGCTCCGCCCCAGCCATTGGAATTATTCGGTTTAGTCCAGAATACGCCAGCGTCTCTTAACTCGGCATAAGTGGGAGGAGTGGTAGCACACGGATCACATTTTACGTAATTCGAACTACTTAAATCCCAACTATACTCTAAGAAAACGGTATTTCTTCCATTGCGCTTATAGGCTTTGTCGAAAGCATCAGCATAGAATTGGCCAAAGTTATCTTGCACAAATGTAGGTATGTTCTTATCACTCGGGATCTTAGTTGTTCTGTAGTTGGTCGTTTCTACACGTCCATCTTTTGTGAAAGCATAAATAATTAAATCTTGGGCTTCATCTGCATTGGCCATGCCTAAGCGAATAGGTAGCATGAATCGATTGGATTCATAGCTAATTTGAATTGGTCTAAGGTAATCGTATCCTGAATTTAGCTGCTCATCCAAATTGACTTTTACCACAAAAAACTTCATATCACTTTTAATGTAGGGGTCCAACACCTCTTCAGCGTCTGAAGGTATCTGATATCCATTTTGCCTCAACCAGGTTTTTAAACCTGATGATTCAATGGCCGAGAGTAAAAGAATATCATATTCGCCCACAGTGTATTGCGCTTCGATAGTTACGCCGTAATTTTTGATCTCCTCTTCATCTTCAATCATATCCATAGAAGACATCGTAGCTGCTTCCGAAAATTTTCGGATACCAAAATATTGGTCATACATGTAACAGGGGTTTTGATCGTAATACTCAACAAGTCGTGGCCCAGAGTAGGTATCTAGTTTGTCGAATATGTAGCGATCAACAACTTGAATGTCATCACGTTCTAAGATAGTCGGAACAGGCACGACCATGGCAAAATCTTGAACATCTCCATAGAAGTCGTTACTCATGGTTACGACATTTTTATTGCCGTCTCTTACGAGGATAACCTGAGATGCTTTGTTAAATAGTTTGGTGTCTGCTTTACTTACGTAAAAACCGCAAAAGCTAAATGCATTCGTTTGAAGTAGAAACACACTTAGTGTAGTTAAAATGATCTTTTTCGTCGTTTTCATAATTTTATTTTTTTAGTTCTACAAATGATTTTGAAAATTTCCAGTCAAACTTTTCACTCTGCCAGATTGTATCCAAAACTGGAGTTAAAGGGGAAGCAAAAAATAAGACCAAAATAGGTGCTGCATATACATACATGTAATTACTTAAAGCGAAGGAGGTAATGCTTATCAGACTAACCCATATGATTCGAGCGGTTCGATGGTTTGGTGTTGTCATGGGATCTGTAATCATGAAAAAAGTGAATAATAGGAGCGTGCCACTTGCCATTTGATGCAAATAAACATCGATAGACCAGCCTAGATAAAGTACGGAGCGAACAAACTGCAGACCACCAAAAACGAGCAGGAAGGTTAAACTGGCATCTAAGCGGTCAACTTTTCTTAAAACAAGAAATCCCAGCGCTCCGAGCAAGAAAATTAACACAATGTGACTTCCCCATTGTCCCGGAGATATCCAGGCATCGTTTGTAAGATACATACTTGCGATAATACCCATATTTACTGGATTGAAAATATGTTTGCCATTGTAGCGAAGGACAAATTTGCTTCCGATGGCAAATACAGCAGCAAGAATCGCAGTCTCGTAGGTATTTGTTTTGCACAATAAACATAAGCCCAAGGATGTAATCAAGGCACTTTTCCATGCACCTCGTTTGGGTTGGGTCATGGCTTGGCCAAAATACTGAATGACCAGTGCGGTGACAGCGAAAAGGATGAATTTAAACCAATCCTCATGCCAGGAAAGAAATACGAGACCAAACAGCACAAAACTGCCGAGATAAACAATTTGGAAATGTCTTGCATCGTTGAAAAAATGCATAAGATTTAACGGAAATTTAAGTTTGGATGTCGGCATGCTTTTTTGACTTTGTAATAGGGATGCCATATCTTTAAGATTTCCATATTTTTCATTAAAATTTCATTTTTTCCTTCAATGAAGCATACACCCTTTTACGCCGATTTACATATTCATCCAACATTTAAATCCTACAATTGGAATGCGAAAGATGGCAAGAAAAATCCTTGGGAAGAGTTTAATCATATCATACCAGAAACACCCGCAGGAAGATTCGGCGCACAAAACACTCCAACACTAGCGAAGTACTCACAAACTAATTTTTACAAGTTGATTCAGGGTAAGGTTCGCATTGCCTTTATTTCTTTGTATCCCTACGAAAGAGGATTTTTGGAAATGCGCAATGTGCCTCGATTGATTACTTCGAAGAAGGCAATTATGGAAATGACAGCGATTGCTTCTGGTATGGGCTATCACCGAGTGGTTGAATTAGATCAAAAAACCGATTATTTTAAAGAGTTTAATGAAGAATATAAATATGTAAAGGAAAATGAAGGGCCTTCGCCTTGCGGTAAATATTCCTATAAGGTGGTTAGCAATTACGCGGAGTTACAAACCAGCCTTGACAAGAAAAATGAACTTGCTGTTATCATTACCTGCGAAGGGGCTCATGCGTTTTTTGATGATAAGATGTGGAATGGCAACTTAAATAAAAAAGAATTGAAGCAAGCGTTGAGCAAGCGGGTGGCCGACGTGAAATCGTGGGAAAATCCCCCCTTATTCATGAATCTGATGCACCATTTTTANAATAANCTTGGGGGACATGCCAAGAGTTTAGATGGCATGGTTACTAATCTTCTCAATCAGAGAAAAGGATTAGAAGCTGGCTTGGATGGACTTGGGCTAAAGGTAATGAAGGAAATGCTGAGTAATTCAAATGGCAAGCGCATTCTAATAGACACCAAGCACATGAGTGTAAAAGCGCGTGTGGAATATTACCGTTGGATCAAAACAAACAATTACATCAATAAAAATGATCAAATTCCTGTAATATGCAGTCATACAGGGGTAAGTGGCTTTAAGACCTTGCAAGGCTCAAAGATAAAAGTCGATAATCCAGCAAAGAAGAAAAGCAGTTATTGGTTTAATTGGGGTATTAATTTGTCCGATGAGGAAATTAACATTATTCATGATTCGGGCGGAATTGCAGGCTTAATTATCGATAGGGGGAAATTAGGTGGCGGCGCTTTTTTGAGCAAATTGGATAAAACTCCGCAAGAGGAAAAGCGTAAGGCGATGTATATGAAACTTATTTGGGACAATTTATTTCAGGTCATACGTGCTACAAATTCCAAGTCAGGATGGGATTTGTTTACGCTAGGTTCAGACTACGATGGAGCGATAAACCATGTGGAGTTTTATGATGATGCTACGAAATTACCCAATCTCTATCAAGATATGTATGACTTCCTGGATCACACAAAATATGAAAAGCAACTGTGGCATGGATACAAACCGGAAGAATTATTAGATAAACTTTTNCGNACGAATGCCTTAAATTTTCTGGAAAGGAATTTTCATTAAAGATGATGAATTAAGAACTCAGATGACAGACTAAGNTGGAATACGAAGTAGCAAGCACTGTATATTCTGTTGGTTAAAATTCGAAAATCTAAATATTGTAACAATAGCTGTAACTGAACAAAAAAAAAGGAGCAATTGCTCCTTTTTTTTATCTGTTCAAAAGATACTTCTAGATTAAAATTGCGAATACTAGCGCAAAGAAAAGGAAGAACATTAGGAATGCTAACGATCCGAGAATAATACCTGTTAGTCCCCAAGGTTTATTATCTTTCATACCAATGGCACCTAAGACGATGGCGGCTATACTTAATAGTAGGCCTAGATATCCGATTAGTGGTAGAAACGCAAAGACAAATCCTGTTATACCAAAGATACCACCCAGAAGTCCCAGTAATCCACGTGATTTTGCGGCTGGACTTGCACCAGAAGCTGCAGCTGGGCTAGCATCCGGATTTTGGGAAAGTTTTTCTTCCATTTTAAGCGACATTTTAGATAGCATAGTTTCAAATTTCTCCATGCGTTTTATCTTCTTGTCGATTTTATTTTCTTCTTTATCCGTTGTAGCTTCAGATTTTTGATCCGTTAATTGATTTTTAGCTTCGGTAAATAAACCCTTAACTTTATCTACTACGTTTTCAGATTGAACTGGCGCAACACTTTCAGAAGCAGTTAAATCTTTACTCGCAATAAATTGCTCTAATTGCACTATCGCTTCTTCTTTTTTCTCCTTTTTACTTAATTTTTCATTTTCAGTAGATTGGGCTAAATCAGTACTGGATTTATCCTTATTTGATTTATGTTTTACAATACCATGATTGTAATGTTTTTTGCTAAAGTTTCGGGCACTTCCTGTGTTTTTGGTATATGAGCAACTACTCAAAGAAAGAGTAAGAGCTAAAATTAGAATGACACTTTGAATTTTGGTTAGATAGTTTTTCATAGAATTACATTTTTTAAAGGTTATCTCCTAATTAAGAGTTAGAATCGTTTCAAAGATAATTTTTTTTAAAAAAAAGTATAAATCGGAAGGAAAATAATTGTGATGTTTCTGAGAATAAGCTTTTTCGACTCAGTGCTGCGTAATTTTTAGTAATAACCTTTTCCTTTTTTTTTGAGAGGACGGCAGTACTTTAGCTGAGTTCAAATTTCACAAAACAGATTCAAATAGAATGCTTTCTGCATTCTTTAATTGATAATTCACTTCAACAGCACCGACCGGCATGCATTTTCTTTTACAGATAAGGTGTCTAACCACAAAATAGTAGAGGCTTGGCCATTGCCTTGACAAACATAACAGGTTCGCCAGGTTCCTTCTATATTGCCTTGATTACGCGATTTGCGATTCGATGGAGTTTCGGACTGAACTACCGGCTGCCAATAACTGCCTTCGCCACCACAAACATAACACTGCTCCACACTACAATCTGCAACAAAAAAGTAGTTTCCTTTGGTGATATCTGTTAAGCTTAAGGTTTGTTCATGGCCACAATTCGGTATCTCATAGCCTTTATAGGTTTTGTCCAAACGCCCGGAAAATATAAGGTTGGAATCGACGTCGTATAAATCCACTAAGATTGAGGAACATTCCCATTCCGAGGATGTCCAAAACACCACTTCTCCATCACTGGTTTGAGCAAATAGACGAATAAAGCTTATAACGAATAGAACCAGTGATATCCATTTAGCTTTTGACATATTTGAATTTAAGGAAAAATTTAACAATATTCTTTTACAGTCTAACGGCAGGTATTAAATCCAAATCACTTCGAAGGGTAACTTGATATTTTTATCGCGTGTGAAGCCAAGCATGAAACCACCGCCTCCTGCACCGCAAATCTTCAGATAGTATTCTTTACTAGCTAGACCCAACATCCATAAATCGATGTGCTCAGGAAGTATGAGCTCCTGAAAATGTCTGAGCTGCAATGTGCTAAGCTCTTCAATGTGGGTCATGGTGTCGTCATGATTATTATGAAGGAAATTAGACACGAGTTTGTTGCTCGTGGGAATAAGCTCTTCCATCAATATGGTATTGAACAACTCATCATTTGAGGCTTTTTCTAAAAAAGCTTCTACTAGTGGTCCTGTTTTACGTGGTTGATTCGTATTGACGAGGAAAATCTCAAAATTACTCTTCCAATCCAGTTCTTGTTTAACGACTTTAGTTTCACTGCCGATCCAAACATTGCAGTTTAGGTAGGAGACTAAAGGATCTAGACCACTGCTTTTGCCGTGGAAAAAACTTTCTGTTTGGCCGAGAATCTTTTTTAAGGTGTCTTCCTTTTTATACTTCCGTTTACCATATCTATCGAATACAGCAGCCACAAGAGCTCCAGAACTCCCTAAGCCATAACCTATAGGAATATTCATGTGAAAGCCAAGGTCTTTGGCTAAGTCTTGTTCAAAAAGTTCTAAGTGATAATGCTTCCGTAAATCCTCATCTTTTGCAATATAGGCTTTAATCGCCCGGAGTATATCAGGAGATTCGTTTACAAAATCATTGTGGAGGGCATCATAACTCAACTTACAATAGAATGAATCATAGGGTATGGCCAAGGCCTCAGCACCTAAATTCACAATGTGCTCGCCTAAGAGTAGAATTTTAGAAGAAAAACTTTTCATTCGCAATTAGAAATAATTGAAACTGCCATGAACCGTATGAACTTCAACTTCACTTTTTTCAGCAGCTTCAACGCGACCAATAACTCGAGCCTCAATGTTAAATGACTTGGCTACAGCAATTACTTCTTCAGCATATTCAGCAGGTAAATAGACTTCCATGCGATGACCCATGTTAAACACCTTGTACATTTCTTGCCAACTTGTTCCGGATTCCTTTTGAATCGAGGCAAACAAAGGAGGCGTGGGAAATAGATTATCTTTTATAATTCGCAGGCCATCAATAAAATGCAAGACTTTAGTTTGCGCACCACCCGTGCAGTGAACCAAACTGTGAATTTGCCCCTTCATTTTATCAAGTAAAACTTTAATTACTGGCGCATAAGTTTTTGTAGGAGAGAGTAATGCGCGCCCATAATTTAATGGGGTTCCTTCCAAATTATCCGTCATTTTTTTTGAACCAACATATAAAACAGACTCATCTGTTGCTTGATCAAAACTTTCTGGATACCTTATCAAATATTCTTTACTCAATACATCGTGACGGGCTGATGTTAGACCATTACTACCTATTCCTGAATTGTAAGCGTTTTCATAACTAGCCTGACCAAAACTAGCTAGACCAACAACTACATCACCCGGTTGAATTTGATTAGTGATGATTAAATCTTCTCGTTTCATGCGTGCTGTCATCGAGCCATCAATCGTGGTTGTACGCACGGTGTCACCTAAATCCGCAGTTTCTCCACCCATATACTTGATGTCGATGCCATATTCTTGCATGGTATCCACAAAATTTTGTGCTCCACGAATAATCGCGGCAATGACTTCCCCAGTGATCAGGTGTTTGTTTCTATTTATAATCGAGGTATACAGAAAAGGGCCAGTCGCACCGACGCAAAGCAAATCATCCAAATTCATAACCATTACATCAATCGCAATATCTTCCCAAACAGATATATCACCTGTTTCCTTCCAATACAAATAAGCCAAAACCGACTTAGTTCCCGTCCCATCAGCGCTCATTAAATTACAATACGCCTCATCGCCAACTAAATAATCTGGGTAAATTCGACTAAATGCTTTCGGATGTAATCCTTTATCGAGGTTTCGAACAGCAGCGTGCACCTCTTCTTTACCGGCTGAAACTCCTCGTTTGGCGTAATGATTTGAACTCATGAAACTAGAATTTTTTGCTAAAACAAATGTAGGCTTATTGCAGCAGTTGTCCACATGGACTTATTAACAGTTTTATCGGAACTACCGCAACTGTTTTTGCGTTTTACTCATGGATAAAATGAGAGATAAAAATGGCTAAAGGAAATTTCAATTCTTTAATTAATCAAGATAAGCCTTTGTTAGTTGATTTCTTTGCTACTTGGTGTGGACCTTGCCAGGCTGTGGGTCCGATTTTGAAAGAGGTTGCCAATCAAGTCGGTGAGAAGGTGAAGATTATTAAGATAGATATTGATAAGAATCCCGCATTGGCTAATCAATTTCAAGTAAGAGCAGTGCCGACTATGATGCTTTTTCAAAATGGACAAGTTAAATGGCGTCAATCAGGCGTTGCTCCAGCGCAAATGATTTTACAGGAAATTCAGAAGATTGCATAAATGCTTAAAGCGCTTTTCATATTGATTACTTACTTCCCTCAAGATACCATTCAGCAGGATACGGTAAAATCTATTTTGTTCAAGCCGCCTTTAATCCAACCGCAAGTCGATCGGTTCATCTATCGACATGAACAAGGATTTTTCTGTGATTTTGAAGACCAAATCAATAAGGGTAGAAAACTCAAGCTCAATTTAGGAGTAGGTGAACAGTAACTTATTGGTATATTTTTAGAGCGTTCGCTAAACGTTCAGCCATTTGTTTGCGTAAACCAACAGGTTCGATGACCTCAACCTGATCACCAAAGCTGAGTAAATCCATGATCAATTCGGTTGTTATTCCTACAGTCAAACTGAATCGGGCTTTTTCTTCTCCTTCTTGAATAAGTGCTTGTGAATGATGCAGCGGTTGTGTCTTTAGGTATTGCGCTTGAATTTTACCCACCTCAACAACAATTTTATCCGGTTCGCCTTCAAAGGTGGTTACGCCGTAGGCGTGTTCAAAATAGTTTTTTGCCGAAAATTGATAGTGATGGCGATATTTAATTGTAGCCTTCTCAAAAGAAACTACCCTGTCCAGTGCATACATCACCAGGTGATCATTTTTTTCTAACATGCCTAGCAAATACCAACGGTTACGGTATTCTTTCAGTAAAATAGGGTGTAAAAGGTGATCTTTCGTTTCATCTACACCAAAGCGCTTATACCGCAGAATTATACTGACACGTTGCTTGATAACTTCTAATAAGGGTGCTATCCATTCGCTTCCCTTGTAATAAGGCACCTTTTCAAAGTGAATCATTTGTTCCACTTCATCTTCATCGAGCATGCTGCTTACACTCACTGCATTAAATATTTTATCAACAGCTGAACCGAATTCTGCAAAGAGCTTCACATCTTTGAATTGCTGCAAAACATGGGCAGCAAACTCGATAGCATCCAAATCTTCTTCACCCAAAGGCACTTCTGTAATACTAAAGTTATCATCGGTATAATAATAACCCTGATATCCTCTATGATACTTAATCGGCGCTTTATATGCAAGTAATTCATCTTCCTTCATCGACTTAATATCCTTCTGGATAGTGGAAACTGAAAAAGTCTTCCCCAGCTTTTCCTCAAGCTCATCGATTAGGTCATCCATGTCCGGGTAGGGATGCGTTTTGCTTCGCAGCATACGATCAATAATTCGGTAACGGAGAAAAGCTTCTTTGTTTACAGGCATAATTCTGGTTCGTTAATAGGCAACTGAATGGATTAAAAAGGTAAATATCGTGTATTTACAATTAAAGTGTTTAATTTAGCCACAGCAAAAAAATCCTTTGAAATGAAGAAAATTATCATACTTATAGCTGCTGTTTTTATGTTTTTTGGAATTAGTTTCGCTCAAGATAATGAGGCACCTGCCGAGATAGAGAAGACAAAAACTAAGATGAAACCGAGAGATAGATTTATGTTTAATCTCACTTTTGATAATTTGTTTCACAAGGAAAATAATGGTTTCAAAACAAGTTGGTCTTCACGAGGTGCGGCTATGTATTACATGNATGACTTNCCCATTAAANATTCACGTATTAGCCTTGCGCCAGGTATTGGATTTAGTCATGTGAGTTATTACCACAACAGTCAATTGACTGAAGATTCAACAGGGACCTATTTTAATCCGATACCTAATTTTAAAGATAATGACGATTTCAAACAGCGCAAATTGGCGGTAAATTACCTGGACATTCCGCTAGAATTGCGCTTTTTCTCTAAGCCAAATGAAAAAGGCAACATGTTTAAGTTGGCTGTCGGATTCCGTGCCTCGTTGAAACTGACTGCAGTAAGTAAGGAAAATAATAGGGTGAACGATTATTATAAGAAAATTAAGACCAAAGGTTACGATGATGTAGCTTTGTTCAGAGGAGGTCCAACTTTACGGCTTGGTTATGGAGGATTCAACATTTTTGCATTCTACAGTATAACGGAGTTGTTTAATGATAACGGTCCTTCGATGACGCCATTCTCCATTGGGATATCAATAACGGGTTTATAGTCTATTGTGCAACTTAAATGAAGTCCGAAGTAATAATTACTTCGGACTTTTTTATCGCTATGATGGAGATTTACTTAAAAGAAACA